>ENA-OROK01002411-OROK01002411.1-human-gut-metagenome-genome-assembly--contig:-NODE-2411-length-16050-cov-5.271022_pt1 | contig 16050 bp, 15 predicted proteins | sample MGYA00242127_ERZ509046 | MGnify/ENA primary metagenome ERZ509046 (study PRJEB26280, sample SAMEA2338728) | human gut metagenome | biome: human gut; feature: human-associated habitat; material: faeces... | reverse complement strand
AAGTAACAGTAAGATTACTAAAAACACCAATAGATGAAACAAAAGAAGACTTAAACTCAGATATAGAGGTAACATTAACAGCAGAGCCAAAACAACCAGGAGAAGAAACAAATGGAGGCTCAACATCAGTATCAAGTAATGAAACAAGACCATACTTACCAACAGGATTTACACAAGTAAAAGGAACAACATTAAAGAATGGATTAACAATCCAAGACAGTACAGGAAATCAATATGTATGGGTAGAAGTACCAAAAGCAGAAAGAGTCTATAAAACAGCAGGGTTAGAAATAAAGGATTTTACAGACGAAGAATATACAAAAATAGAAGATGATTTACACACATATACAGATGTTTATAGAGATGGAACAAGTTATAAAGATGAATATTATTCAGGTGTGGGATTAACAAGTGAAGAATATTATTCATTAAAGAAAATGATGCTAAAAAGTGTATATCAAAACGGAGGATTTTATGTGGGAAAATACGAGACAGGAGTTATGGAAAATCCGAGATATAAAGAATCTAGTTCAGCAACGGTAATGCCAACAGATACACCTGTAATAAAACAAAATGCATATCCATATAATAACATAACATGTAGTCAAGCACAAACGCTTGCAAGTAATATGGAATCAGGAAACCATACAAGTAGTTTAATGTTTGGAGTACAATGGGATCTAGTACTAAAATATTTAGAAACCAAAGGAACAGCACAAGCTGATTTAACAACAGAGAGTACAAGTTGGGGAAATTACATTAATAATGCATGGAATATAACAAATGTAGATTCAAAATATTATAAAAAGCCAAACTGGACATCAGGGGCGTATGGAGCAAAAGGTGGTTATGCAGTTGTATTATTATCAACAGGAGCAAGTGAGGAGTTTGGTAAACAAGGAATATATGATTTGGCTGGAAATGTATATGAATGGACACTTGAAAAAACTTCTAATTCGGGCCGTCCTTGTGCTGTACGAGGAGGCGATTATATCTGTGCAGGTGGAAGGTTTCCAGCTGCTAACCGTGACTACTACGGTACGGCCGGTTACAGTGGCAACTTCGGTTTTAGGGTTTCACTTTTCTAAGTTGTATAACTTGAAGTAATATAAAAATTATAATTTTATATTGATACACTTGCCATGAAAAAGTAAGAGATAAATAAAAAATATCAGAAAATATTTCCTGATATTTTTTTCAGTTCAAAAGAAATAATTTACTAGAAAGATTAGTTTTATATCAAAAGAATTTTAGGCTCAAACCATAGTAAAAAATGCAAATAGAATAAAAAATAATATAAAAAATAATATAAAAAATAAAAAAATTTTACGAATTTTTTTAGTACAAGCAACATATAATATATAAGACCAAGAATTACCAAGGCTTACGGAAAATGGTAACACAAAAATCGAAAATTTGACAAAATAATATAAAACGTGTATAATAAGAATGTCGTCAAAAGGAGGAAAAATGATTTTTATGGATAAAAAAGATGAAGCATCTATCTCTATCATGAAGATTATTGGAATAAGTCTTATATTTATATTGATATTTGGAGTAACTGTAATGGCTACGGAAATAGACATTAGAAGTGTACAAATAACAATGGCAAATGGATACACAATGACAGTAGTAACAACCAAAACAAGTGTAGAGGAAATATTAGAAGACAATAATATTGTAGTAGAAGATGATGAAAGAGTTACACCAAGCTTAGATGATGAAATAACAGACAGTAATAAAATAGTAATTACAAGCAAATCAGAACAAGAAGTACAAATTGCAAAATTATCAGAAAGTGGAGTAGAAACATCATTAGATGAAATATTAAAAAGCTATTCGCCAATAATCGAAAAAATAGTAGTAGAGCAAGAGACAATACCATATGAAACAATTACCAAAGATGCAGCACAAGGTTCAGAAGACACAAAAAATAAAGTAATACAACAGGGAGAAGACGGAATAAAAGAAATAACTTATAAAGTAAAATACCAAAATGAAGAAGAGATAGAAAAAATAAAATTATCAGAAACAGTAGTAAAAGAACCAGTAAACAAAATAGTTCAAATACAAAAAAACATAACATCAAGAGCTGGAAGTACAATAGCAAAAACAAATGTAAATACAAACACAACAAATGCAAGTACAACAACAAAAATCTTCAAAGTAACAGCATATTGTTCATGTGCAAAATGTTGTGGAAAAGTAACAGGAAGAACAGCATCAGGTACACATGCAACAGCAGGTCAAACAGTAGCAGCATCAGGACAATTTGCATTTGGAACAAAACTAATAATAAATGGTCAAGAATATACTGTAGAAGATAGAGGTGGAGCAATCCAAGGAAATAGAATAGATATATATATGAATTCACATGCAGAAGCATTGGCATGGGGAGTAAAATATTTACCTGTTCAAGTAATTGAATAAAATAATTAATAAGGAAGACAGAAAAAAGTTCTTCCTTATTTTATTGAAAAAAAAAAACAAACATGTTATAATAAAATAGCCAAGAAATATGAGAAAAAACAGGAGGAAACATGAATCAAAAAAATATAAGAAATTTTAGTATAATTGCACATATAGACCACGGAAAATCAACACTAGCAGACAGGTTGATAGAAAAAACAGGGGTACTTTCACAAAGAGAGATGGAAGAACAAGTATTAGACAATATGGATATAGAACGTGAAAGAGGAATAACAATAAAATCACAAGCAGTTAGAATGAAATACAAAGCAAAAGATGGACAAGAATATACATTCAATTTAATAGATACGCCAGGACATGTAGACTTTAATTATGAAGTATCAAGAAGTTTAGCTGCATGTGATGGTGCAATACTTGTAGTAGATGCAAGCCAAGGAGTAGAAGCACAAACATTGGCAAATGTATATTTAGCAATAGAAAACGATTTAGAGATATTACCTGTAATAAACAAAATAGACTTGCCAAATGCAAGACCAGAAGAAGTAAAGCACGAAATAGAAGACATAATAGGAATTCCAGCAATGGATGCACCATGTATATCTGCAAAATCAGGACTAAATGTAGAAGAAGTATTAGAAAGAATAGTAACAGATTTACCGTCACCAAAAGGTGATGAAAATGCTAAAACAAAATGTTTAATATTTGATTCATATTATGATAATTATAAAGGTGCGGTAGCATATGTAAGAGTTGTAGATGGAAAAGTAAAAATAGGTGATGAAATAAAACTAATGGCAACAGGAAAAACATTCACAGTTGCAGAAGTTGGATATTTTGCACCAGGACAATACATGCCAGTTCAAGAAATACAAGCAGGAGAAGTTGGATATATTGCAGCAAGCATAAAAAGTTTAACTGACATACATGTAGGAGATACAATAACAATCAAAGAAAATCCTGCGGAAGAGCCACTTCCAGGATACAAAAAAGTAACACCAATGGTATATTGTGGATTATATCCAATAGATGGAAGTGAATATGAAAATTTAAAAATAGCATTAGAAAAACTACAATTAAATGATGCTGCATTAGAATATGAACCAGAAACTTCAGCAGCATTAGGCTTTGGATTTAGATGTGGATTTTTAGGTCTATTACATTTAGAAATAATAGAAGAACGACTTGACAGAGAATTTGATTTAGGATTGATAACAACAGCTCCATCAGTAATCTACAAAGTTCACAAAACTTCTGGAGAAATATTAGACATATATAATCCGGTAGATTTACCACCACAAGCAGAAATAGCGTACATGGAAGAACCAATAGTTACTGCAAATATAATGACACCTAAAGAATATGTAGGAAACATAATGGATATATGCCAAAACAGAAGAGGAACATTTATTGACATGAAATATCTTGATGACACTAGAGTTACACTAATATACGACATACCACTTAATGAAATAATATATGACTTTTTTGATACATTAAAATCTAGAACAAAAGGATATGCATCATTTGATTATGAATTCAAGGAATATAGAGAATCAAAACTAGTAAAATTAGATATTCACGTAAATGGGGAACCGGTTGATGCATTATCATTTATAGTTTTTAAAGACAATGCATATACAAGAGGCAAAAAAATGGTAGAAAAATTAAAAGAAGTAATACCAAGACAATTATTTGCAATACCACTACAAGCAGTGGTTGGAGGAACAATAATTGCAAGAGAAACTATATCAGCAATGAGAAAAGATGTATTGGCAAAATGTTATGGTGGAGATATTACAAGAAAGAAAAAATTACTTGAAAAACAAAAAAGAGGAAAAAAGAGAATGAGGCAAATAGGAAATGTAGAAATGCCACAAGAAGCATTTTTATCGGTATTAAAATTAGATGATGAATAAAAGAAAGGAGAAATTATGAGGACTAATAGAATAGAAAGAAGAGAACATGAAAGAAGAAAAGGACAAGATAGAAGAAATTCAGTAGATAGAAGAAAAAATAAAAGAGAAACACCTGAAAGAAGAGGGGAAGAAAGAAGAAAAGAAATAAGAAGAGAAGAAGATAGAGAAGAAAAAAGATTTGATGATCAAATAGAAGGAAGAAACTCAGTATTAGAATTATTAGAAAGTGGAAAAGATATCAATAAAATATATGTAACAAGAGGAGAAAAACATGGTTCTATAAATAAAATTCTTGGAATAGCAAAAGAAAGAAGAATAATAGTTGTAGAAAAAGATAAAAGACAAATGGATGAAATGGCACAAGAAGACAATTATCAAGGTGTAATAGCAATCGTACCACCATTTGAATATGTAGAAATTCAAGATATTTTACAAAATGCAGCAGAAAAAAATGAAGATCCATTTGTATTAATACTAGATGGAATAGAAGATCCACATAATTTAGGGTCAATAATAAGAACTGCAGAAACAGCAGGAGTACATGGAATAATAATTCCAAAAAGAAGAGCTGTATCAGTAAACAGCACTGTAAATAAAGCTTCAGCTGGCGCAGTAGAACACATGAAAATAGCAAGAGTAACAAACATAACAGATGCAATAGATGAACTAAAAAGAGTTGGACTATGGATATGTGGAACAGATATAAATGCAGAAAAATACTACTATAACCAAGATTTAACAGGACCACTAGGAATTGTTATAGGAAATGAAGGAAAAGGAATAAGCGAAAAAGTAAAGAAGAATTGCGATTTTAATGTTAAAATTCCAATGAAGGGGAAAATAACATCATTAAACGCATCAGTTTCAACAGGAATAATAGTATATGAATCAGTAAAACAAAGAATTGCTCAAAGCGCAAAGATGAGCAAGTAAGGAGTAGTAAATGAAAAGTAAAAAAATATTAATAATTACATTAATTATAATTTTAGTATTAGCTGTAGCTGGTACAGTATTCACATATTTGTTTTTGGCAACGGATACATTTAAAAGTGATAAAGAATTATTTGCAAAATATATATCACAAAATTCAGAAACTCTTGAAAAATTTACAGATTTACAAACTAAAAAAGTATATGAAGGATTAAAAGATGAGGAGAAATATGAATCAGATACTGAAATTAAAGCCACATATTCAGAAGGTGGGGAAGTATCAAATCCAATAAATAATTTATCTGCAAAAATAAATGTTCAAAAAGACAAATCAGAAGATTATTTTTATGCAGATGGACAAATTTCATATGGAGATGAAAAATATTTAGAAGCAGAAGCAATAAAAGACCAAGAAGCATATGGAATTAGATTTACAGACATTGTAAAACAATTTGTTACAGTAAAAAATGATAGTAAATTAGGTGAAGTTGCTAAAGACCTTGGAACAGATAGTGTAACATTAGAAAAAATCATGGATGTAATTGATGGAAAAGAAAATGCAACAGAAGAGATTATATCTAAAGAAGATGTACAAAAAATAAAAGATAAGTATATGAATATAATTACTAACGCAATATCTAATGGTACATTTTCAAGTAATAAAGATGCAAAAATAACATACAATAATAATACTGTTTCAGCAAAAGCATATACAGTTTCTTTAACAAGTGAACAAGTTGAAGGAATGATAGTAGAGATTTTAAATAATTTAAAAGAAGAAGATAAGATAGGTGAGAAATATCAAGATAAAATTAATGATATTATCAGCAATATAACAGATGAAAAAGAAATACCAGCAGTAAAAATAACTGTGTATGAGCAAAACAAAAAAACGATTAGAACAGCAATAGAAATTACAAGTTTAGCTAAAATAACAGTTGAAAATACGGACGAAAATAATGAGCTAAAAACTAAAATACAAATTTCAGGCATAAGTACTGAAACAACAGAAGAATATAATATTGAAATAACAAAGAAAACTGATGAAAATCAAGAAAATGTAGAAGCAGTATTAAGTGTAACAAATGGTGATGATACATATCAAGCTGGAATTTCAAATACTTTAAAGAATTCTGATTCTGAAATACAGATTAAAACTATATTTGAATATAAAAAAGATATTCTAACTGCTGCGTTAAACCTAAACAATAATATAATATTAGGAGATAGTTTTGAAAAGAAACAGACATTATCAAATAATAATTATGTCCTAAATGATGCCACGGAAGAATCAAGACAAAAAGTAATAACACAATTAAAACAAGTGGTTCCAGAAAAGATGACAACTAGAATGGGGTTATTGATGGAAGCAATAGGGTTAAAACAAAATAATGTGACAGAAACTGAAAAACCAGAAAGTGAAATGACACAAGTTGATATAAATAAATTTAATGCGAAATTTGAGTTCTTCACAGGAGATGAGGTTACACCTGAAAACGTAAAAACATTGATTGGAATTGCAAAAGAAAATTTAGGAAGCTATGAAATTAATATAGTAGAAGATTCACAGAACTCAGGAAATACTACAACTACTGACCCAGAAAAAATTAAATATAGTATAAAATTGAAAATAGAAAAAGGAAAAACTAATGAAGATGGGACAAACCAAATTTTGGCGAAAATAAGTGATAAGAAAAAATACAAAGTTTCAATATTCTATAAAGAACAAAACAACATGATTGATTATATAACAATAGATGAAGCAGCTAAATAAAAATAGGAAAGGAGGAACATATGAATCAAATACTTGTAACTGAAAAAATATATGTAACACCAGAATTAAAAAGAAAAAAGAAGATGTACAAAATACTTTTTGTGATTTCAATACTTCTTATAATAGCTTTATTTGCTGCTTATATTTATGCAGAATATGATAGAAATAAACAAGCTGGAATTTCTGGAGATATATTGTCATTTTTAAATAAGAAAAATGATACAACAACAATTGGTGCAAGTGAAAATGCTTTAGTAGTTAAAATTACTCAAGAAGTTGCGCAAGAAGCAGAGGAAGAAAACGAAAACATAAATCAAAGTTCTCAGCTAAAAATGGCAACTGCAACATCCAAATATGTTGCTCCTAATGGTAAAGAATATGACACAATAGGTATTGTAAAAATTCCTAAAATAAATATAAGTTATCCGATTTTAGCACAAACGACAAATGTAGAATTGATGAAAGTAGCGCCTTATAAATTCTGGGGTGCAAATCCAAATGAGGTAGGAAATTTTTGTGTTATAGGACACAATTATAGAAGAAAAGGTGTATTCTTTAGTGATGTTCCTTCACTTAATGTTGGAGATATAGTAGAAATACAAGATTTGAGTCAAAGAACAGTAGAATATGAAGTATATGATTTACATACTGTAAGCCCAAATGACAGGTCTGATACAACGCAATATACTAATGGCAAAAGAGAAGTTACATTAATAACTTGTACAGATGATGCTAAACAAAGAGTTATTGTAAAATGTACTGAAAAAAAATAACCAAAAACATTCTTCTTTCATAATATGTAGAAAGGTATTATGAAAGGGGATTTTTTTATGGCAAAAATATTGATATATAATCAAAACACTAATAGAATGGAAACATTTTTTAGAGGCGAGAATGAAGCAATGCCATATAACACATATGGAACATTAAAAGTGAAAGAATTTAGAGGTTCAAGTAAAAGTAATATACTTTGGACAGATTTACGTACTATGCAAGCTTGGAATAGCCAAAGATATTTATATGGTGGTCCAATACCAGTTGGTTTTGCATTCAAAAGGTCATATGAAGGTGGACATGGAAGCCAGAGTCAACATTATGCAGGAACTGCATTTGATGTAGGTCAAGGGTGGACGAATGCACAAAGAAGTGTTTTAAGAAGAAGTGCACAGAATTCTGGTATATGGTCTTATGTAGAACCAGTATCTTTGTCACCAACTTGGGTACATTTTGATAAAAGATTTGGAACTCCAGCTTGTAGTTCTGGAGGATATCCACTAATCAGACAAGGGAGTAGAGGAAATTATGTGTGCATAGCACAAGATGATTTAAATACACTAGGATATAGAACAGGCGGACTTGATGGAGTATATGGAGCTCAAACAGTAGATGCAGTAAAAAGATACCAAGCATCAAGAGGATTAGCATCAGATGGAATTGTTGGATGTAATACATGGAGATCTTTACAAGAAAATGTTGTAGGAGCTGGAAAAACAAGCACAACAATCAACTAAATAATAAAAAAAAAAAAAAATTTTTAAATTTTTGAAAAAATTTAAAAAAAGGTATTGACAATAGTAAAAAAACATAGTATACTTAGTCTTGTCGAAAGACATGGTCGCTTAGCTCAGCTGGGAGAGCATCTGCCTTACAAGCAGAGGGTCATAGGTTCGAGCCCTATAGCGACCACCATGTTTTACGGCCTGGTAGTTCAGTTGGTTAGAACGCTAGCCTGTCACGCTAGAGGTCGACGGTTCGAGCCCGTTCCAGGTCGCCATTTTTTTGTTAATTTGTAAACGTATACAAAATGCCTCGATAGCTCAGTTGGTAGAGCAAGGGACTGAAAATCCCTGTGTCACTGGTTCGATTCCCGTTCGAGGCACCAAATTTTACCTATAAGCTATATAAGCTTATGTTTTTTTGCATAATAAATAATAAATAAGGTTAAAGAAAAAATAAAGTCAAAAAATTAAAAAAATAGCAAGAATTTCCTTGCTATTTTTTTTATTCTAGTGTATGATATAGGGGTAGAAAATATATGAACCAAGTGAAAGGAAAGGAAATGCGGTATGAAGAGAATAGTTGCAATTGTTGTATTACTAATGATGATAGTAATATTTGGATGTAACCAAGTATATGCAGCAGAAAATATAATTGACCAACAAAACGAAAGTCAATTAATAAAAATTAAAGAAAATTCGGCAAAAACATTAGAAGAATATAAACAAAAATATGGTTCAGATGCATATGGATTAACAGCATATGTTTTGAACATAATAAGAATATACAGTATACCATTATGTTTTCTTGGAATTGCAGTAAGTGCAATATATCAATATGTGATAGGAATAAGAAAACTAGACACGCAGGAAAAAGGTTTAGTAATGATGATATCATTCGTAACTATATTAGTAATATGCCAGATTTTACCTCTTGCATTTGCAATAGTAGTAAAATTTGGAAGGGGGTAACAAATGAAAGTTTTATTTGCAGTAAGTAATGAAAGTACATCACAAGCAATAATTAAAAAATATCAAACAGAATATAAACAAATAATATCATATAAAAATGTTTATTACTTTAATGCAATATTAAAAGAATTACAAAGAGATAAAACATATGATAGAATAGTAATAAGCGAAGACTTGGAACAGTATGTAAATACTGATTATGAACAAATGGATAAGTTTTTATTTGATAGATTAGACAGTATTAGTGATGAAGCATCAAATTCAAAAGGAGAAAACATTCCAATAATATTAATATGTACAGAAAGAATAAATAAATCTGAACAAATATTAGTAAAACTATTTGGAATAGGGATATATGATGCTTTATTAGGAAATGATAGAAGTGCAAGTGAAGTATGTAAATTAATAAAAAGACCACGTTCAAAAAAGGATGCAAAAATTTATTATAAGATAGATACAGAAGATGTAACATATGAAAAAGATGATGAAAATGATGTAAGTGAATTAGAAATTCAAAACATATTAGCACATTATAAAAGAATAGGAAATGACGAGGCAAAATATGTAGAGAGTTTTGATAGCATTGCAAGTCAATATAATGATGCACAATTAAAAGTAATAAGTAAATGCTTACCATCAAATGTACGAGCAGTTCTTGAAGTGAAATCACCAAAATATCAACAAATAAATTCATATACGAATAAAATTTCTAATCAAGTAAGGGTTGAGAAAAGAGAAGAAAAACTTGGAACAAGTGAAATACTATTAAAAAATAGTAGAATTAAGAAACCAAGTGAACCTGTTGTTATACCATCTGCAATAGGGGAAAATAAGAGAAAAATTCTTGTGAGACAACACCATAATGTTGAACCAATCGAAGTAATGGCTACAAAAAAAGTAATGAAACAAGATAACATACAAGGAGAATCAGAAAATTATATAGGAGAAAATGAAAATATATCAATACCAGAGGAAGTTCCACAACCAGTAAAACGTGGGAGAGGAAGACCAAGAAAAAATGCTGTAGTAGAACCAAATGTTGACCAACCTAAAAGAAAAAGAGGAAGACCAAGGAAAAATGCAGAAGAAAATGATATAATTCAAGAAATGCAAAAACCAGAACAAGAAGAGGAAGCAATATTACCAGGATTTGAAAATGAGGAAGAAGAAACAATATTACCAGGATTTGAAGATACTACTGAAGAAACAGTAGAAATGCCGGCTTTTGAAGAAGATGAAGAAGAAACAGTATTGCCTGGATTTAAAAATAGTGAGGAAGAAAACGAGGAAGAGGAAGAAGAAGCAACGCTTCCAGGATTCGAGGACAATACAAAGATGGAAGAGCAATATACAAATGTATTGAACAATTTAAGAAATTCAAATGAGCAAGAAAATAATAGTAATATGCCAATAGAACTTAATGAAAAAGAAGAAGAGCAATATCCTGAACTAGATATAAATAGCATCATTAAGCCAAATCAAAAATTAGTTGCATTTTTGGGAACTAGTAAAAATGGTACATCATTTTTAGTTAATAATGTAGCAGAAATATTAGTTGCAAATGGAATAAATACAGCAATATTAGATTTGACACATAATAGGAATGCATATTATATTTATACAAAAAATGAAGATGATTTAAGAGAACAGTCAAATTATATAATGAACAACTTAAAAGCTGGTAGAGCAAATGGTATTCAAGAAAGCAAAAATTTAACTGTGTATACATCACCATTTGAAGATGATGAAAATTTAAAAGCAGTAGAACCAATATTAGAAACTTTATTACAAATGCATACAGTTGTTTTAATGGATTGTGATTTTACTACACCTATGAGATATTTCAAATATGCACAAGAAATATATTTGGTACAATCAATGGATATATTAACAATCCAACCACTTACAGCATTTTTAAGACAATTAAGTGATAAAGGAATGTTTGAAGAATCAAAAGCAAGAGTTGTATTAAATAAATTTATTAGAACGAAAGAAATAAGAGAAGAAATACTTATAGGAGGAATTTCAATATATAATGATGCTGCTATGACAGTTAGAAAAGAACTATTTGATAGAAGAAATGTAAAACATATAACAATACCATTTGATTTGAAATCATATTTAAGATATTTAGATGGATTAGTAACATGTGATATATCATTAAAAGGCTATACAAAGGACTTTTTACAAAGTTTAAAAAATTTAGCTGGTATGGTATATGGAATAGGAAATACTAAAAAAGAAAAATATACACCACCATCAATCAGAAATAATAGTATCAACAATAATGGATTTTCAACCAAAATGAATAACACGTTAGACCAAATGAAAAGAAATTATTAGTAACGGAGGGGGATAAAAGTTGATTTTTATAGTTGGAATATTAGTTGCAATTATAATTGTATTACTAATTTATAATATAACGATACACACAAAAATACAACAATTTAATAATTTAAGTAGACAAGCTAATAATTTAAAAGTACTACAGGACTTTTTAAGTACAATAGGAGAATGTTCCTCTGTTGATGAAAAAATCCAAAAAATAAATAATATATTGATTGAGAAATATGAAATAAAATATTCAACAATTGTAGTATTTAATGGAGCTGAATACGAAGTGAAAGCATCAAATGTTGATCCAAAACATTGGAAAACATTAAGTAAACTTCAAGATGTTCCAATATTTAAAGATAGTATAGCAACAGCAACACCTAAATATGTTACTGTAAATAATGATAATGAAAGATTACCATATCAAGAAATGGAATTTGGAAGAGCAAAATCAGCTATATTTTTCCCAATATATATTGAAAATGTATATATAGGATATTGGATAATAGAAAGTGGAGTTCCACATGATTTTGATAATATAGATACTACAATATTTGAAGTAGTAAAAGAAAATATAGTATCTGTATTAAGAACAGTTGTGCATCAAAAAACACTAGAATCAATCGTAAGAAAAGATTTATTTACTGGATTATATTCAGAAGAATATTTATATGGGGAAGGAAAAAAAGTTATAGACAAATATACAACATCAACTGTTTGTATGTATAGAATAACAAATATAGAAGAAATAAATGATAAATATTCAAGAAAATTGGGAAATCAAGTAATAATAGAAACTAGTGATTTTATAAGAAAGAGTATATCAAATGATTATATATATATTAGATATATGGGACCCAAATTTGTAATAGTATTTTCAGGTGTAGACATTGATTCTGTAACAACATTTATTACAGACATGAAAAATGGGACAGAAGAATTAGAAATATCATTACCAGTAGATAATGAAGTAGAAGAAGTTGAAATGGAAGCCGTAGATAGAAAAAATAAGAAAAAAAATAAAAAAGAGCAAGAACCACAAGTAGTAAAAGCTAAACTTAATTTTGTATTAACAACATATTATAAAGGCACAGGAATGGAAGAAGTATTGAAAAAATTAGAGCAATATGTAGATAATTGTGACAAAAGTGAAAATGACATTACATTTATTTAGTTAATCAGAAGGAGGTAAAGTAATTATGGATTTTGATAAAACAATGAGTTTCAATTTTGAAAAAGAAAAAAATGCAAGAACACAAGAAATATTAAAAGAAGTATATGAGGCACTTGTTGAAAAAGGATATAATCCAATAAATCAAATAGTTGGATATATCTTATCAGGTGACCCAACATATATAACAAGCTACAAAAATGCGAGAAACAAAATAAGACAGATAGAAAGAGATGAACTATTAGATAAAATGGTAAGAAATTATATAGGACTAGAGGAATAGGAGTAAATATGCGAATATTAGGAATAGATTATGGTGATGCAAGAACTGGAATAGCTATAACAGATGCATTAAATATAACAGCACAAGGATTAGAGACTATTCATAATAATGGTTCAGATAAAATGTTATTAAAAAGATTAGATGAAATACTTGAACAGTATGAAGTTGATACAATTGTAATAGGAAAACCAATAAACATGAATGGTACGTCATCAGAAAGAACTGAAATAACAGAGAAATTTATACATAAATTAAAATGTAAATACAATAAATTAAAAATAGAAACAATAGACGAAAGACTTACGACAGTTGCAGCACATAAAACTATGAATTTCTTAGACGTTGGAAAGAATAAAAAAAGAAAAATAGTAGATACTATATCTGCAGTATATATTTTAGAAACTTATTTAAATAAAATAAAAAAATAGTTGTCAAAATAAAAAAATTAGTGTATTATATTTAGGATAAATTAAATTTGAAAGGAGTAAATAATGGAAAACGAAGAATTAGATGATAATATAGTCGTTTTAAACGATGAAGAGGGAAATGAGGTACAATTCGAATTCTTAGATTTAGTTGAATTAGATGATGAAGAATATGTTGTATTATTACCAGTAACAGAAGAAGGAGAAGAAGAAGAGGGAGAAGTAGTAATATTAAAATTAGAAGACACAGACGAAGATTCAGAAGAAGAATCATATGTTGGTGTTGAAGATGAAGAAATATTAAACAAGGTATTTGAAATATTTAAAGAAAAATATAAAGACGAATTTAATTTTGTAGATGAAGACTAAAATGTTTTTTGGGGGTGGAATAATTTTCTACAGCCCCCATTTTTGTTGAAAAAATCTTAAGAAACGGAGGAAAAGAGATGAATAATTTTTCGACATGGATGATTGCAATATTTATGGTTATGTTCTGGTTATTTAGAGCAGTAGTTGGATTATGCACACAATATTCCATAGATATGTTAGGGATAGTATCATATAATTTTACATATGAGGTAATTATTGCTTTTTTAACAATACCTTGTATAGTATTAGTAGTAAAAAGAAAAATGATAGGATCATTGCTTTATTTGGTAATGTATTCTGCTTATTTTGGAGAACATCTAGTTGCAAATATACTTCCAATATTACAAGGACAAGCAGTATTAACAAGTGATTTGAGTATGAATTTAATATCAGATGTTGTTGCAATTGTTTTAGCATTATTTTCGGTAATTGATATGTTAGCCGATAAAGGAAGAAAAGTAAATCCATCAGATGGAAAAACAGATTGGTACTTTAAAAATGAAAAATATGATGAAGAATTAAAAGCTAAAGACAAAAGAGAAGATAAAAATGAATATAAATTCTATTAAAATTTAATATGAGACAAATTTTTAAATGGGAATATTGATTAAAAATATTCCCATTTTGGAGTTTTATTTTAATTGACATAAATATAAAGCTATGATAAAATTAGACTGATTTAAAATTTTAAAGATGTTATTGGTAATATTAAAGAAGAAATTATAAATACGCAAATTAAAACTATGCAAGAAGTAAATATTAATTTAATTATGTTGTATTTTAAATTAGGAAAAATTGTTTCAGAAAACAAACAATATGGAAACAATTTTACGAAGCAAGTGCTAACAGAACTTAAATTAACTTTTCCTAATATGAAAGGCTTTTCTGAAAGAAATATAAGGTCAATGAGATTATTCTATGAGGAATATGTTGATGATAAAAAATGGCAACAACTTGTTGCCAAATTACCTTGGGGACATAATTTATTACTAATTGAAAAAATTAAAGATAAGGATATTAGAAAAATATATGCCGAAAATACTATTAAAAATGGATGGAGTAGAAAAGAAACCAAAAGAATGGGATTATGAGTTTTGCAACTATGTTTACGAAGAAATTGAAAAAAATAAATTGTTCATTACTAATTTAGGTAAATGTACACAAATAGATGCAATACCATTGCCTGATGAAGTGTTGAAAAAATATCTTGATTTATTATTCAAAGAAATAAACATAATTAAACCAAAAATAATTATTACTTTTGGAAACCAAGTTAGTTCTATTATTTTAAATAAAAAGATATCTGTATCTGAAAATAGAAAAAATGTTACAAAATACAAATTAATAAAAACGAATATAAAGTTTATCCTGTTTATTATCCAGTAGGTAATGGCATATTTAATATTGATAAATCGATAGAAGATATAAAATGGATAATTGAAAATGAAATAAAAAAAGAAGAACAAAATCTTCTTTGTGAAATTTTATAGAAAGTTGTAATATTAAGATGACATATAAGGTAGCAGCGTATCTTCGTTTATCAAAAGAAGAATATAGTAATGAAAAAAGAATCAAATAGCATAACTAATCAAAAATTAATTATAGATAATTATTTAAAAGAACATAGAGAATATAAATTAGTTGATTATTATATAGATGATGGTTATTCGGGTACTAATTTTGATAGACCAGAATTTCAAAGAATGTTAGAAGATATAAAAAATAAGAAAATAGATGTAATACTTATAAAAGATTTATCAAGACTTGGCAGAAATTATATTGAAACTGGTAATTTTGTAGAAGTGGTATTTCCTGCTATGGGAGTATCTGTAATTTCGGTAGAAGAAAATTAAATTATAGAGTTAACAAATAAATTCAATTAGAAAAGGAAAATCGGATTATAACTCCTAATCATCACGAAGCAATTATAAGTAAAGAAAAATTTGATAA
>ENA-OROK01002407-OROK01002407.1-human-gut-metagenome-genome-assembly--contig:-NODE-2407-length-16068-cov-4.017736_pt1 | contig 16068 bp, 7 predicted proteins | sample MGYA00242127_ERZ509046 | MGnify/ENA primary metagenome ERZ509046 (study PRJEB26280, sample SAMEA2338728) | human gut metagenome | biome: human gut; feature: human-associated habitat; material: faeces... | reverse complement strand
GGAACTAACGTAATGGAAACACGATTCAGGATTGATTTTGAAGAAAACCTGCAGGTGGGAGAACTGCTCGTTGTAGAATCTCAGAACAAGGAAGGAAAGTACCTTGTCAGAGTCATGGACATAGAGCATGCCGCCGACAAAGAAGACAGCAGCTGGATGAGCAGAACAGCCGGCATGATTATGAAAAAAGACAATCCCGACATGTCTCCATATGAGCAGTATCTTTTCTGCATCGGTGTCTCTTCTCCCCTCGGCTACATTGATGAGGCGAGCTTCAAGAAAACCAAGACCCTTCCGACCCATTTCTCTGAAGTACGATACACCCAGGCTGATGATTATGAATTTTTAAAGTCATATCTGGGTGAGATCGAGATAGGAAACCTAAGGTCTGGAGACAAGGTCCTCGATTTCCCGGTCGGAATTTCTGAAAGGGCTATCCCGTACCATGTAGGAATTTTTGCTACCACAGGAATGGGAAAAAGCAATCTGATGAAGAATCTGGCGCTTTCATGCATGAGCAGAGGAAATTGCGGTTTCCTGATTTTTGATCCCCACGGAGAATATTTTGACGGCGGAGAGGTCAGCAAAAAGGGCCTGAAGGATGCTCCCTACAAAGAGTCGTTTGCCGTTTATTCTTCAAGAGATTTGTCGAGCAGCGGAGGATATAGCAAACTTGTCATATCTTCAGCTGAGATCGAGATCTCCGATCTGGAAGCAATCTATGAGTTCACCGAGGCTCAGAAAGAATGCTTACAAACAGCCCAGTATAAATACAAAGATGACTGGCTGAACAAGCTGGATGAGCTTGAAGTCGATGAGATAGTCGCCAATCTTCCCGGCTATCAAAGCGGCACAATCAGTGTCATTAAGAGAAGGCTGAGCAACTTATTCAGGCTGAACCTTGTTTCTAAAGACAAAAATTACAGCGTTACTGCCAGGATTATAAATCAGCTGCATGAGGGAAAGACAATCCTTGTTGATACTTCGAATGCCCATGAGACTGAAGAGCTTCTGATTTCTACGGTAATTTCAAGAGCAGTCTTTGAAAAGAACAAGGCTCTCTACTCAGACGGGGAAGAGTTCAGCAAGCTGCCGAACACCCTGATAGCAATTGAAGAGGCACAGAGAGTTCTGAAAGAAGCAGAGGACAGTGTCTTTGCGCAGATTGCCAGAGAAGGCCGTAAGTTCAAAACCGGCCTCTGTGCAGTGTCTCAGCAGCCCAAGCTGATTGCAAATGAAGTCATTTCTCAATTCAACACATTGTTTATTCTGGGTCTGTCAGACAAAAAGGACAGGGAAATTCTCAAAAACTCTGCCAAGCAGGACATATCACAAGTTGATAATGAAATTCAGATGCTGATGCCCGGCGAGGCGATTGTGGCATCTCCATTCACACCTTTTGCCGTGCCTGTGAAGGTCCACCTTTATGAGGAGAGACTGAAGAACATTAAAGTTCCAGAAAACAACAAACCAAAGGCTGCAGATGAGGGATTTTTCTGAGGTAGTCTGATGAAATTCATACATGTTTCGGACACCCACCTGGGATTCAGCGCATACCGTACTCTCTGCACAGATCCCGGACCTTACAAAGGACTTAATCAGAGAGAGGTTGACACATACAGATCATTCGAGAGGTTTGTGGATGATGCAATAGAACTCAGGCCTGATGTGATCCTGCACAGCGGAGATCTGTTTGATTCAATCAGACCATCGAACAGAACCCTCGGGTTTGCCATGGAACAGTTTTTACGTCTTTCCAAAGAAGGCATCCCGATCGTCATAATTGCCGGAAATCACTCCATGCCAAGAATCCGCGAGACCGGCAGTGTTTTCAGGCTGTTTGACCACATAGAAGGAGTGCACTGCATATACCGCGGAGGATATGAGAAAGTCAGAATCGGCGATATGACAATTCATGGTCTGCCTTATGCTGAAGGAGAAGAATATCTCACCAGGCTTGATTCTATCAGTCCCGCAGACAGCAGATACAATGTGATGATGCTGCACACCGGTGTCGCCAGTTTAAAAGCATTCCAGAATTCCAGTACAAATGATCAGGTGATAGAGGACTCACATCTGCAGAAAAACATAGATTATGTGGCACTGGGACATTATCACGGATGTCAGAAAATTTTAGACAACGCTTATTATTCAGGCTCGACAGAAAGATTTTCATTTTCAGAAGCAAGGCAGGATAAGGGATACTTAGTAATTGATTTAGATAAAGGAACAAAAGAATTTGTTTCACTGCCTGCAAGAAAAATGATTGATCTGCCATATATTGACGCTCTGCATCTGGACGCTGAAAGCCTCATCAACGAGATTGAAAATTCGATACCAGACAACATTGATGGTGCGATTGTGAGAATGACTGTAAACCGTGTTTTGAGCTCTGTCAGAAATTCAATAAATGCCAAAAAGATCAAAGAGCAGTTTTCTACAGCAGCTCATTTCGAACTGAGAATAGTAAGTTCTCAGGACAAAATGTCAGTGCAGTCCACTTCTGCAGTATTCGGCCACATTGAAGATGAGTTCATATCATTCGTGAATGCCAGACCGATTGAGAATATCGACAAGCAGCGCATTAAGGAGCTGGGACTCGGCTATCTAAAAAAGGAGGCGGGACAATCAGACTGATCAGAATTGAACTGACAAACTACCGCCGCTTCAGAGATGTGCGTTTAAACATTCCAGACGGGGTTGTGGGAATCCTCGGAGCCAACGGTGCCGGTAAAAGCACACTTATCGAAGCCATTGCCTGGGCGCTTTACGGAAGCGGGGGCAGAAACAGCGACATCATCAGGGATGGAAAGGACGGTATCAAAAATTATAACGCATCTCCCAAAGAAGAGTGTTCTGTTAAGATAGTATTTGATCTAAATGGAACAAATTACGAACTTGTCAGATCTCTCAAGGGAAAAAACAATACTCCCAATGCATACTTGCTCGCAGACGGAATACCAACAGCAAACTCCGATTCAGCAGTAACTGAAAAAATCGAGAAATTGCTGGGTATGGAAAGCAAGGAATTCTTTATATCGGTATTTTCACGGCAGAAAGATCTGTCTGCACTTTCAGAATTGAATGCATCTAAGAGAAAGGAGCATATCGTAAAACTGCTTGACATCGACATACTGCAGGATGTGGTTAAGAATGTCAGTATTGATCTGAATTTTGAAAAACATGTGAAAGACGATCTGGAATCAAATCTGAAAAATCCAGACGGAGAACTGAAAAAGGATTGTCTGATCAAAGATAGAGATTCATTAATCATTTCTAAAAATGAAATAATTAGAGAGCTGTCGATTCTCAAAGAAAAAGAAGCAGAGCTGCAAAATAAGAAGAATGAGGCTTCAGAAGAGCTGGAAAAACTAGATGCGGTGTATAGAAAATACATTGCAGCCAAAAATGCCGCTGATTCAAAGAAAAAAGAGATTGAGATTGAAACTGGCCATCTGCAGTCGCTTGATATGAAAATATCTGATCTCAATAGAAAGTTAGAAAAACTTCCAGAACTAGAATTAAAATACAGATTATATGAAGAGATGAGTCATAAAAAAGAAGTTCTTGATGAAGACAGAATGCTGTTCCAAAGGAGAAACGATATAATTTTAAAATTAGACCGTTTGGATCAGAATATAAAGTCACACCAGGCCAAAGAAGCAGAGATTCTTACCGAACTGGAAAAGTACAGCGGAGTTTCATCTGAGATAGATAAGAACACTGAGCAGATTTCAGAAATTGAAGAAAAGATCAATGAGATCAATATTAAGATACATGAAGTGGACGCTGCTCTGAAAGAAAATAACAAGATTGAAAAATCACTCAGCGAAAAGATCTCTGTAATGAGAAAAAGAGGCCCGGACAGCGTGTGTCCTGAATGCGAACGCACTCTGGGAGAGCATCACACCATTCTTATGAATAAGCTGCAGACTGAACTGCAGGAAGTGTCCGAAACTATCAAAACTGCCTCTGAAGAGAAGACGTCTCTTGTAAACTCTGAAAATGAAGAAAAGATTCACCTGACTGCACTGAAGAAAAGAAAAACACATCTTGAAGAAGAACGAAAGAAGGGCATTAATCATACTGCAGAACTGAAGTCTGTAAGAAACCAGGTAAAGGATCTTGAAGAAGAAAGAAAAGATGCAGAGAATTCTCTCACATCAATAAAAGATGTGAAATTTGATAGTGAAGAATACCAGAAAATAACTGACGATCTAAAAAGTCTGAAAAAGTCATCTGATGAATACAACGGACTGAAGGGAGAAAGCCGAAACCTGCCGAATTTTATGCAGGAGAAAAAAGATAATGAAGACAGGATTGTCCGTCAGAAAGATGAATTAGCTAGACTTTTAACTGATTTACAGAACATTGACTACGATGACGAAGCATACCAGAGTGTTAAGTTATCAGTAAAAGCTGCTGAAGAAGAATGCTCCGCAATTCAAAAAGAAATCAATGAGAAACAAACACAGTCCGCGGTCATTGATGAAAGAATAGACAACAAGGCTAGAGAAATTAAGGAAGTTGAAAAAACTGAACTCAAGCAGAAAGAATCGTTGAAAAAGATATCAGAGCTTGCTGCACTTAGAGATATTTTTTCAGATTTAAAAGATAATCTGATGGAAAGAATTATTCCTGCACTTACAGACATTGCATCATCAATGTTTTCAGACATGACTGATGGGCGGTATTTGGGGTTAGAACTGGATGATGAATATAACATCTCAGTTTATGACGGGGATGCAAAGTATCCGATAAACCGCTTCTCCGGCGGAGAGATGGATTTAGCAAACTTATGTTTGAGACTGGCTATATCCAGGCTGCTTTCTGATAGGTCTGGCAAAGATATTAATTTCCTTGTTCTCGATGAAATTTTCGGCTCTCAGGATCAGAACAGAAAGCGCAACATCATGACTGCTCTTTCAAAGCTTGAAAATCAGTTCAGCCAGATCCTGTTGATTACTCACATAGATGATGTAAAAGACCTGATGCAGAATGTTATTTCAGTCTACGATTCCAAAGAAGGAGAGAGTGTTGCAGAGCTCATATCTTTATGAGGTCTTCACCCTTCAGAACTTTTTCCATCTGCTCCAACGCTGACTGTAGGCTGCCCCTGCTTTCCAGATGGGCTATTCCATACTTCCTCAGCAGTTCAAGCACAGGCTCTCCGAATTTCTCAGCAATTACTGCATCCATTCCAGCTAACAGCCCTACAGTCTTTTCCAGCTTGGTGAAGTGCTCTTTACCGTAAACAGGAATGTCGCTTGGAGACCCCATATCAATCGTAGCACATTCGATGATTTTACCGCTTCCTATCTTATAAGTGTGGAATGCTGAAGCCTGGCCGAAATGCAGGTCAACATTTTCTCCATCGGATGTAGCTACTGCCACATTGTACCATTCCTTGGAGCTTTCTTTATTCATGCAGCTCTTTGAAATGCATGCAAATTCCTGAGATCTATCTTCTCCCAGCAGACCTATTGCGTCCGCCCGGCACTGTTTGCAGTGTCTCATCATGCGGATATCTTCCCCGCACTGATCCTGAATGGCTTTCCTTTCGCTCGGAGTCGGCGCTCTCAGGTTCTCAAATTTAGTTCCCGGCACAGGGATCAGAGGGAGAACATTCACAATGTATACTCCCATTTCCTTTGCCTTTTTAGCAATCTCTGGAATGTGCTTATCATTTATTGTAGGAATGAGAACTACGTTCAGCTTAACAGTCATTCCTGCATTCACAGCCTTCTGAATCCCTTCAAGCTGATTTTTCAAGAGGATTTTTGCTGCATCCAAGCCTCTGTACTGCTTACCATCTTTTGTTACAAAATCATAGATCTTAGAACCTATTTCAGGATCCACAGCATTCAGAGTTACGGTGATAAAATTGACGTTGAGAGCTTTCAGTCTCTCCACATTTTCAGGAAGATTGAGCCCGTTGGTGCTGAGACAGAATGTGAGATCTGGATGATCTTTATTGATTAGCTCTAAAGTTCTAAATGTCTCTTCGTTTGCAAGAGGATCTCCGGGTCCAGCTATGCCTAAAACAGACAAGTTAGGTACTTTGTCACGTACGTAAGAGACTTTAGTCGTGGCATCTTCTGGCGATAATACTTCCGAGGTTACTCCCGGCCTGCTTTCATTAGTGCAGTCATATTTCCTGTTGCAGAAGTTACATTGAATGTTACACTTTGGAGCCACAGGTAAATGCATACGAGCGAACTTCTTATGCGCTTCTTCATTGTAGCAGGGATGCTTCGACAACATTTCTTCTATATTCTGACTGCTCATATGATGCCTCAATACTATGAAGGTGATCATAAGATATAAGGAAAATACCTTAAATTCGTATCTTTTACCTCGTCTTAAGACAATCATTAAAAATTAGAGAGCTTGGGCAGGAGAATGGCTTTAAAAGATCCATATTAGAATTTTGGCATGTTGCGTTAGGTTAGAAGGCTCTATAAAAGATTATTATCTCTTTTTCTTTGCATTCATTATAAAGCTATCACCTTTAGATTACAGAATTTTGATAAAAAATTAAAAAAATAGAAAGGAGTTTACTGACGCTTTCGCGTTCAGTAAGTTTGTTTGATATTCTTATCATCACTGCTTTTTCTTCATGAAGTAATATGCTAAAGCGATAATGATGAGAATGATGATTACTGCTGCAACAGCGTAGTATATCGTGTTATTGCTGCTTTCTTTCTTATCGTCAGGAGTATCTGGAGTTACAGGTTTGTCCTGTTCTTCGTATCCAATGACATATTTTGAAAGAGGGTCTGTATCAAAGATTACTTTACCGTTTTTGTATTCGCAATTTATCTTATCTAATGAACCATCTTCTTTGACATAATATACTACAATATTTTTCGGATCCTCGCCTGCTTTTAATGTGTATGGAAGTGAGATTGTTATGGTCTTTCCGTTGAATGATGTTACATTCTCATTTCCTGCTTTGATGTTGATATCATAAACAGGTCTGTCTCCTACAGCTTTCTTCTGTTCTTCTGTCAAGTTGTTCTTTGCATCTTCTACTTCAAATGAAACTGACTCTGCTTTTGTGTTTTCAAGTATTGATGAAAGAACTTCTTTTTCGATGATGATGTCTCCATTTGATGTTTCGATCGAGACTGAATCTATATTATTGTTGTTTTCAATCTTTTTAGAAATTGTTTCTAAGTCTGTAGTAGAAACAGTAACAGAAGAAACATTTCCAGAGACGTTTTTAGTGTCTAAGATTGTTATTGTGTCAGAACCAGACGAAACTGCTTCGTGAACTAACTCATCTGCTTTTTTATCATCGATTACAACATCAACGTTTCCGTTGCTGTCAGGAATGATTGGTTCCGGTTCATCTGGAACTACCGGTGGAGGTGTGATTGGAACTCCTCCGCCTCCTCCAGTACTACTTCCATTTATAGGTATTAACTTGAGGTAAATGTAGGTATTTTCAGTAATTTTACTATCTGAATCACAAAGTAGAGTGTGATTTTTATCTAAATACCATCCACCAAAGTTGTACCCCCAATCACTGAAATCATCATCATTGAACCCAAAATCATTTATGGACCATGAATTGCTCTCCAAATATATTGAACCAACTGCATTTGATATATATTGTGACATATCTAATGTCAATGAACAAACATTCTTGATTTCATATGTTTGATCATCGGTGATGGTCAATCTATCTGAATTGCCGAAATATTGAGATTCGCCTATATATAAGTAATAAAAAGGCTCTCCAGATGATATTTTATCCACAGTAAGATATGATCCTGGCTCTTCATTGGACTCTTTGAGTTCGATTTGGACCAGCGTGCTGTGGTTGTGATATGCTAGGTAAACATCTAATCCGGTCCATGGTTTATTATTTGTATCGTAGATTTTAATTGTCACATCACAAAATTTATACCATTTTGCATAAACCTGAGTAGTCTCGTAGATTCGATTATATTCGAAAATCCATTTCTGAGTAAATTCTTGATCTGAGTACCAGCCATCAAATACATAGCCATCTTTTTGTGGTTCGTCCGGCGCTGTAACTGTTTGACCGACTTCCACCACTTTTGTCTCTATGACCTTATCATCACTTATGAATACTACTGAATATCCCCATTTTGCGTATATTGTAAGATCTGATGAGATTTCTGTGTTAAAGTCCCAAGGAGTTGTAAGATCTGCATCAGCATACCAACCGACTAACACATATCCTTCTTTTACAGGGTCAGTAGGTTTAGTAATCTTTTGTCCATCTGATATAGATTGATAGCTAACATCGGATCCGCCATTGGAATCGAAACCTATAGTATATGGTGATAAATCATCAATGGATACTCCTGAAAAATCAATTATATAAGAATCGTCTGATGATTGATTTCCCCAATTGATATTTAAACGTGCTTTGTCTAAAACATTGTTTTCAGATCCCACGTTGAAATAGAAAGTATAGTATTCACCATCCATTCCATCAAATGAACTTGCATATGTTCTATAACCATCATTAGTTATCCATCCTGCATATACTACAGCATCATCAAGACTAGCATTGATTGGAGCTTTAAATCCTATTCCAACCCAATAACCCCAGTCACCATTAGCATTTCTATGATATGGTACATTTTCTGCTGTCACATTTATTATATTATAACCTGCTCCTATCATCTCAGACAGTTGAAGATCATAGTTAATTACACCATCTGTTGAGATTGGTGTTTGCCCAAGAGGTGGATTATCTGAAAGTGGCGCTGTTTTTATTTCATCACTAATTACTGATAGTGAAACGTTTCGTACGTCGATCCAATAATTATCCATAAAGTATCCACTTCCATTCCAATCGATACACAAATGTGTTATTGGGTTTTCATTATTGGCGTTTACATAGAAGCATATATACTTCCTGTTATCATCCCCTAAATTTACAAAATCATTTGATTTTGCCTGCATATAGTCATTACCCAAACGATATGATACCATCTCCAAGTCTGTTTGATCAGGAACTGGTATCGCAACACCTACCCAATAACCCAATTCATTGTTAGAATTTTCATATTCTTTTACTCCTGTTCCACTAAGATATAATTTATAAGAATTATCGAGGGGCGCATGCGCGGATATTTCCAAAGAATAGTCATCAGGAGTTATATCACAACTTGGATTATTTTGATCTACCAAAGGCGCAGTAATAGCAATGTCATCTGGATTCTTTAAACCTAACTCCAATAGATCTACGAATAGATCATAATTTGACCTGATGTACTCTAAAGCATTCCCATCCCAGTCAACATCTAAACTTATAGGTAATTCATCATTAATTCGCAATACAAAAAATATATAATTGGAATCTTCATTATAGTCAGATCCAAAATCTTTAGATATGTCCTTATATGCATATTCAGTTGTAGTAATATCGCCAGTTAAATTGTTTCTAGTAGTTTTATAAAGTATATTACCATCAACAGAAGATAAATCCGAAAGTTTCATACCGCTTGGTAGATTTATTTTAAATACTACATAATTACCTTCCTGCATTTCAACATTATCTTCCCAGTATCCATTGAATCCTGAAACGTATGGAAGAAAACCATGGAATTGGATAATATCAGACTGATGTATGTAGAAATCTTTAACTAATTCATAGATGGACTTTCCATATACAGTTTCTATATCTCCATTAGATATATCCAATTCTTTAAACTCTGCAATAGATGGTACTGTATCATCAGGTAGAATTAAATAATTGTGGCTATTCTCTGAAGAAAATAGAAGACTGGTGCTATCAAGATCATCTAATTGAAGAGTATTGTTTAAGAATGCAAATGATAAAAGATTCGATGAATCAATGGCTGATATTTTTAATATATTCCCATCATCGTATGCATTGACAGGCATATTTTGATTGCATTCATATTCATGTGAGTTTATATAAGACGGTGTATTCTTATAAATTTTTATAAATTTATTACCAGTGATAGAGATATTTGTACCATCAGTTACATCTATCCGAACTGCTCGTCCTCCAGAAGTGCTTTTAATCTCTTGAATGTTCGAACCTGCATCCAGAAAACCATCATTATCAAAATCCCATTCTCTAAATTCATTATCATTGATCTTTATATCAGATCTTGCATTTGTAATCTGAATTGCATTAAAGTCTGTATTTGATATGATATTTTGAAATATATCGATATCACCACAGATGCCATGCAGATAAATACCACGTAGTGAGTGCCAATCCAATGTTTTAGCTTCATTACAATTGATATAACATCCACATAAGTTGATATTATGAGCACAATTTATCACAGATATTGCATTACAATCAGTTTGACTGCTAGTGTTGTCCAAATCTGTAAATGTACAGTCATTTATATACAAATACCGAGAATCAATGCTTAATAATCCCACATTTCTAAAGTCAAGGCCATAGATAGATGCGCCTACATTTTTTCCCACACGTAATCCATTATTTAGTACTACATCACAAGGCACACCCACATAGTCTTTTGAAATGTCAATGGAATTTGGTTCGACAGAATTGCTATCAAGAGTAATCTTACCATTGAATATAAAGTTTCCATAAAATCCAATACGAAGGGAATTTCCAGCATTAAAGGAATTACATGAAATATTAAATGGATCATTAAATTCAACATAGTCATTAGATTCATTTACAAATTTAATCACACCATCAAGATTCACATTAATACCATGTGACTCCTCATTGGATATAGCCACATACGGAGTGTTTAAAAAAACAATATTATATGTTTCAATGTTATCATTATTTTGATAAGTACTCAATGCTTTTGTAACAGACCGATATGGTGAATCCCTAGTACCATCATTAGTGTCCTGGCCATTTAGTGAATTCACAAAAACAGAGTTGCTGTCGTTATATTCTAATTCATTCTGACTCAAAACAACTGAGTCAGATATATGATTTTCCTGTCCCCCCCCCCCAGGCATGTTTGCCTGAGACAAAGGTACAAGCAGCATCAATGCCGCAATAAATACAGCAGATGCTAGTATCAATTTGCTCTTTTTATTCATATACTCACCTAAATTTTTGTTTTGGGGGTTTGTTATTCGTTTCCTTTATTCTCAAGGAAACATAGTCTCTGAACATATTACACATGACAGGAAATTTCAACAGAGCTTCAGCTGACTGATAGCACTGTTAAAAATATCGCGTAGGTCTACATGCTGACGTCCAGACACATAACAATCTTGCATGAATAATAAAACAATATATATTGATGCCACTAGGATTCTATATAGAGATAAGGATAGTCTGGACATGTGTTTGTAATTGATCATAAGATCAATTCTTGGTATGTAATTCAATGCAATACACAAGTATAGTTATTGTAATTTGATTATTTTTAGGCATCATTAGAAGGTTTAGTTTTTGATTGCACTGCTGGATAAATGCCACACTCCTAAGTCAAAGGTTGTCGCATCAAAAATAACAAAAACTCTATAGCATTGAATAAGGATACTGGTTCGTGCATCCAGCTGTAATTAAACATTTCATGAGGTACCCGTCTCAGCTAAAAGTTGTCAAACTACTGCTGTCTAACGGCATGTGCATAAAGAACGGCAGAGTGTATAGCGGGGAAGTTGAGATTGCAGACACTGCGATAGCACGTGTCGTAGATGTGGACAGAAGAATTGTAAGAACTGCAATTGAAACAATTGAAAAAGATGATGAGCTCAGCAAGATCTTTTCTTTAATATTGCCTACAACAATGCTGAAAGATGTTGCTTCGGTAATGAACTGGGGCTGCATTGAAATTGTTCCTTCAGACGCTAACGAGCCTGGAATTCTAGCCTCTGTAGCATCCATTATCGCAGAAACAGGCATCAGCATAAGGCAATCAATGGTAGATGATCCAGATTTGACTGAGTCGCCCAAGCTGTACGTAATTACAGACGAACCTGTGCCATCAAAGATAATACCTACACTCATGGAATGCAAAGGAGTCAAAAGCCTGACGATCCATTAAACTCAGTCAATAAAGGTGCAGAAATGAACAAAGTTAAGATAACGGTTCTAAAAACCACGCTGGATAAGGAACTGGCTTCTGAGTATGGAGTAGAAGGTCTGACAGAATGCCCGATGATGAAAGTAGGACAGGTTTTTTATGCAGACTACGCAAAACCAGAAGGTTTCTGTGATGAGGCATGGAAAGCAATCTATCAGTATGTCTTTGCTTTGGCGCACGGAGCAGAAAAAGGTCTGTTTTACTATGGCGATTGGATAAAGGTTCCAGGGGTCGCCATCTGCAGCTGTAATGACGGTTTGAGACCTGTGATATTTAAGGTTGAGGCCACTGATGAAAAATCAGAAATCAACTACACGCCAGTAAGATGATTGTTCAAAGTTCACAAAATGATAAGGAACGCATAGTTCAAACTCAAATTCATCAACATTGAGATTCAAATCATCAACACACGTGGTAATCATACGATTCTCTTTACACGTATCATCATGTTCGACCGATATTGATATACCAGACAGCATTCGCTTTAGTCAAATCAATTCAAAAGTTTTTTTTAGAAGTATGAAAGAAATATTGCCCTGCACCATATGTGTGCAGGGTTTTTACCAAAATCAGTTTTTGCTCATTCCACAGTATGTTCTCAGATCAATGACATCGAGAGGACCTGCGGCAGCACGTTTCATTGCCATCACAGTAGCGCGGGCAGCCTGCACCGTTGTCAGGAATGGAATTTCAAGCTCCACGGCCAAACGACGCATCATATAGCCATCCCTTCTGGCACCAGAACTCTCAGTAGGTGTGTTTATGATCAGCTGGATTTTACCGCTGCGCATCAGGCCAAGAGCGTCTGGATCCATATTTTGAGAGATTGTATATGCAGTGGTTGTTTGTATATCGTGCTCCCTAAGGAATGTTGAAGTACCTTTTGTAGCATAAATTTGGAATCCCATATCCACTAATTCTTTAACAATCGGCAGGACATCTGGTTTATCCCTGTCACTGACAGTAACGTAAACTCCGCCGCCTGAAGGTAGATTCATTCCCGATGAGACTAAAGCCTTGTAACAGGATTCGTCAAATGTCGGTGCAATTCCCATCACTTCACCGGTGGATTTCATTTCTGGACCTAGAATTGAGTCGACACCAGGCAGTTTCAAGAATGGGAAAACAGAAGATTTGACTACTACGTTTTTATGGTCTGCTGAACCAACATACCCGAGTTCTTTCAGAGTACGGCCCAGCATTACCTTGGTAGTGATTTTTGCCAGAGGCACACCGATTGCTTTAGACACCAGCGGTACAGTTCTAGAAGCACGTGGATTGGCTTCAATCATGTAGACTTCACCGTTCTTTACTGCCAACTGCAGATTAAGAAGTCCAATGATGTTGAGAGCTTTGGCAACCTTGATCGCAATTTCTTCGATCTTAGCAATGATCTCCGGAGAAATAGTCTGAGGAGGTAAAGACATGGTCGCATCTCCTGAGTGTACTCCGGCTTCCTCTATGTGTTCTAGAATTCCGCCAATGAATATGTCTGTACCGTCAGAAACCACATCAACATCAATCTCAATAGCATGAGAGAGATACTTGTCCACCAGAATCGGATGAGCTTTAGAAGCCTTCACTGCCGATTCCATATATGTTCTCAGCTCGCTCTCATTATAGACTATTTCCATTGCCCTGCCGCCGATAACATATGAAGGCCTTACCAATACAGGATATCCAATATCGGAAGCAAGAGCCTGTACATCTTCAAAGGAATAGCCTGTTCCAGATTTAGGCTGCAGAATTCCTAACTTATCCATCAAAGCAGAGAATAGTTTTCTGTCTTCCGCCACATCAACATCACTAGGAGAAGTTCCAAGAATCTTTGTCTTCTTTCCTTTAAGAGCATTCTCCAGAGGCATTGCCAGATTGATAGCGGTCTGACCGCCGAACTGCAGGATAATTCCATCTGCATCTTCATTCTCAATGATATTCAGGACATCTTCCAGTGTTAACGGTTCAAAATATAGACGATCTGAGATATCATAGTCGGTAGAAACTGTTTCAGGATTGTTGTTAACAATAATTGCCTCAACACCCTCTTCCTGAAGAGCCATTACACCATGGACACAGGCATAGTCGAATTCAATACCCTGACCAATTCTAATGGGTCCGGCACCTACGATTATAACCTTCTTGTGATTGCTGGGAACTGCCTCGTTGACTGTTTCATATGTAGAATAAAAATAAGGAGTCTCCGCAGCGAATTCGGCAGCGCAGGTATCTACCATTTTATATGTAGGAACGGGTGATTGCGACTTTCTCATCCTGTTGATTTCTTCTTCAGGCACTGCAGTAAATCCAGCAATAACTTCGTCTGAGAAGCCCATCTTCTTCGCACGCTTCAGAAGATCAGCGTTCAGACCCTGTTTCAGTTCGTTTTCCATTTCGACAATATTCTTGATTTTATTGACAAAATAGACGTCCCATTTTGTAAGATCTGCAATCCTGTTGACATCCATACCGCGGCGCACAGCATCGGCGATGGCCCACAGTCTCTGATCTGTAGCAGTCTTCAGCTCTTCTTCCAACTGTTCATCAGACCAATTGCCAGAATCAAGATATGCCCTGTCGATTTCCAGAGATCTCAAGGCTTTCAGCAGTCCTTCTTCAATAGTTCTCCCGATTGCCATTACTTCCCCGGTGGATTTCATCTGTGTTCCGAGCGTCCTGTCGACTGTACGGAACTTATCAAACGGCCACCGCGGGACTTTGATTACCACGTAATCAATGGACGGCTCAAAGGCAGCGTAAGTTTTCCCTGTAATTCTATTGGGGATTTCATCCAGTGTATAGCCTACTGCAATCTTCGTTGCAACTCTGGCAATTGGATATCCTGTAGCTTTTGATGCAAGCGCAGAAGACCTTGAAACTCTCGGGTTCACTTCAATTACACGATACTCCTTTGTTTCAGGATCAAAGGCAAATTGAATGTTGCAGCCTCCTTCAATCTCAAGAGCCCTGATAATTTTGATAGTGGCGTTTCTAAGACGCTGGTGATCCTCATCGCTTAACGTCTGCACAGGTGCGACTACGACACTTTCACCGGTGTGGATACCCATCGCATCGAAGTTCTCCATGTTGCAGATGATAATACAATTGTCATTTGCATCACGCATTACTTCATACTCGAACTCTTTCCATCCCAGCACACTCTCTTCAATCAACACTTGGTGGATACGAGAATAGATTAAACCGCGGCCGGCAATCGTTTCCAGCTCTTCTTCATTGTGAGCAATTCCACCACCTGTACCGCCGAGGGTATACGCAGGTCTGATTAGAACAGGATATTTTCCAAGCTCTCTCGCAGCCTCCTTGGCTTCTTCAATGCTGCAGACTGTCTTGCTTTTAGGTATCGGTTCGCCGATTTTGAGCATGACTTCCCTGAACAACTCACGGTCTTCAGACCAGGCAATGGCTTCAGGCTGTGTTCCCAGAAGATGAATGCCAAGCCTCTTCAGTGTACCGTTTTCCGCCAGTTCTGAACAGATGTTCAATGCAGTCTGTCCACCCATTCCTGAAAGAATTCCGTCAACATGCTCTTTTTCTGCAATCTTGGCAACAGTCTCGGCTGAAAGCGGCTCAATGTATACAACATCCGCAGTATCCATATCCGTCTGGATTGTAGCTGGATTGGAATTTACTAAAACTGTAGTATAGCCTTCTTCCCTCAATGAACGGCAGGCCTGTGTTCCCGAAAAGTCAAACTCGGCTGCCTGGCCGATTACAATCGGACCTGAACCGATTACTAAAATTTTCTTAAGATCTGTACGTTTCACCGGGATTCCTCCAGCTTCTTCTTGAATTCGTCAAAGAGAAACATCGTGTCGTGCGGACCTGCAGCGGCCTCAGGGTGATACTGTACAGCGAAAACCGGCAGTTCTTTGTGAGTTATGCCCTCGACAGTTCCGTCATTGACGTTTATGTGGTCTGCCACAAAACCGGTTCCTTCCAGAGATTCTTCATCTACTGCATAACCATGGTTTTGAGAAGTGATGTAAACCTTCCCATTGTGCTT
>ENA-OROK01002399-OROK01002399.1-human-gut-metagenome-genome-assembly--contig:-NODE-2399-length-16101-cov-11.848000_pt1 | contig 16101 bp, 12 predicted proteins | sample MGYA00242127_ERZ509046 | MGnify/ENA primary metagenome ERZ509046 (study PRJEB26280, sample SAMEA2338728) | human gut metagenome | biome: human gut; feature: human-associated habitat; material: faeces... | reverse complement strand
GGATCACCCCCGCAGGTGCGGGGAAAACGTTGCCAACGTGGATCATGTGGCCGACCTGCTGGGATCACCCCCGCAGGTGCGGGGAAAACCTGATGCGTCTTTGCATGTCCCGGCTTTGCGGAGGATCACCCCCGCAGGTGCGGGGAAAACCAGATAAAACGTTCCGATCCCGAGAGTTACCTGGGATCACCCCCGCAGGTGCGGGGAAAACGAGATGCGATGCTGCGCGTTCGGCAGTGCCTGAGGATCACCCCCGCAGGTGCGGGGAAAACCTCAAGTGCTACAAGGCATAGGTGAAGTCATTGGGATCACCCCCGCAGGTGCGGGGAAAACCCAGTCGATTTTTTTGTCAAGTCCCATGTAATTGGGATCACCCCCGCAGGTGCGGGGAAAACTTAGTCCTCTGCTTGTCGAATCTCCGGCAGGCCGGATCACCCCCGCAGGTGCGGGGAAAACGTTGCCAACGTGGATCATGTGGCCGACCTGCTGGGATCACCCCCGCAGGTGCGGGGAAAACCTGATGCGTCTTTGCATGTCCCGGCTTTGCGGAGGATCACCCCCGCAGGTGCGGGGAAAACCTCAAGTGCTACAAGGCATAGGTGAAGTCATTGGGATCACCCCCGCAGGTGCGGGGAAAACCCAGTCGATTTTTTGTCAAGTCCCATGTAATTGGGATCACCCCCGCAGGTGCGGGGAAAACTGTGCAAAGGCTCGTAAAGGGGTGCAAAATGGAGGATCACCCCCGCAGGTGCGGGGAAAACGGCGCGGACTTGTCCCATAGCGCAACCGCGCTAGGATCACCCCCGCAGGTGCGGGGAAAACTCGAAGAAGAGTCCAACGCATATAGGTACAAGAGGATCACCCCCGCAGGTGCGGGGAAAACTCAATGTTTTCGGAGTATGTAGCCGTCAGTAAGGGATCACCCCCGCAGGTGCGGGGAAAACGATTTTTTTGAAATCATCGGTTACGTCCGCATAGGATCACCCCCGCAGGTGCGGGGAAAACATTGTGGATTATTTTTATTCCTTTGGAGCAGCAGGATCACCCCCGCAGGTGCGGGGAAAACTCTGCTGCGACAGTGTGTGTCACACCTGTAAAAGGATCACCCCCGCAGGTGCGGGGAAAACTTTGGTGGAGCATCCGCGACTAAAAACGAACCGGGATCACCCCCGCAGGTGCGGGGAAAACAATGCTATACATGGCAAGCGGCTTAACGTGGTAGGATCACCCCCGCAGGTGCGGGGAAAACCGAAGCCGACAAGTGGCACGCTTCCGGCGTCAAGGATCACCCCCGCAGGTGCGGGGAAAACGTACTGAGCGATGATGTAACACTGCACGAAGCAGGATCACCCCCGCAGGTGCGGGGAAAACCACTAAAGGCGGATTTAAAACGAAGCGTGAAGCGGATCACCCCCGCAGGTGCGGGGAAAACCATCAACGTACTCACGGTTGCCGCTGTGGTCAAGGATCACCCCCGCAGGTGCGGGGAAAACTATTCTTATGCTGGAGAACATCAAGGACTTGCGGGATCACCCCCGCAGGTGCGGGGAAAACTTTTGCCTTCAGTTTGTTGCATTTCTGCCACAAGGATCACCCCCGCAGGTGCGGGGAAAACCCCTCTCCAGAAACTGCACTCGAACGGCTGGCGGGATCACCCCCGCAGGTGCGGGGAAAACCCCACACCCGATACGCAGCTTGAGAAGCTTGCAGGATCACCCCCGCAGGTGCGGGGAAAACCCTATGCGCGCCACAGCCGCAGCCAATGACGCGGGATCACCCCCGCAGGTGCGGGGAAAACTCCTCAACAAGCGACATTGCGGGTGCAAGATACGGATCACCCCCGCAGGTGCGGGGAAAACTCCTCAACAAGCGACATTGCGGGTGCAAGATACGGATCACCCCCGCAGGTGCGGGGAAAACGTCACAGATAAACCGCACGGTGATGCTTTCATGGGATCACCCCCGCAGGTGCGGGGAAAACATCGTCCATGTCGCCCACGTCCACGCCGGCGGAGGATCACCCCCGCAGGTGCGGGGAAAACATAAGGAGGCACAAAATGAATTATTTTGGACTAGGATCACCCCCGCAGGTGCGGGGAAAACTTTGGTAAGGCTGTCAACGTCAATGTCGGGATAGGATCACCCCCGCAGGTGCGGGGAAAACAGTTTTCAGGCGTGGCTCGCGGCTAACGGCTTAGGATCACCCCCGCAGGTGCGGGGAAAACGTTTTCTTGTGATGCCGTAGTCGGCGCAGCGCAGGATCACCCCCGCAGGTGCGGGGAAAACTCACGGCGTTTGACGGTCAGCCGCTTGAGCTCGGGATCACCCCCGCAGGTGCGGGGAAAACGGGACGCGACAACCAAAAACGATATACAGATGAGGATCACCCCCGCAGGTGCGGGGAAAACTCGCGAACGCGGAACTCATAAAGCCTGCCGTCAGGATCACCCCCGCAGGTGCGGGGAAAACCCCTATGTTGCAGGCATCGTGACCTGCGAAGCAGGATCACCCCCGCAGGTGCGGGGAAAACTGATTCTCAGCATAGGTTACGGCAGTTCGCGCGGGATCACCCCCGCAGGTGCGGGGAAAACTCATCGATTGCGTCGGTGTTACGGGTTCGCGGCAGGATCACCCCCGCAGGTGCGGGGAAAACCCTGCTCCAAGCTAATAGTAGTTGTGTCCAGCCGGATCACCCCCGCAGGTGCGGGGAAAACGCTCATAATTAGCGTAATTTTTGACCGCCGACGGGATCACCCCCGCAGGTGCGGGGAAAACTTATATTTGGCATGCGGACAGTGAAACATATAAGGATCACCCCCGCAGGTGCGGGGAAAACGTGACGTTGGACGCGTAAAGCTTGCCGCCGCGAGGATCACCCCCGCAGGTGCGGGGAAAACCCGCGGACATGGCTGCATCCCCGCAAGTGACTAGGATCACCCCCGCAGGTGCGGGGAAAACAGGGGCGATACAGGTAGATTAATCGCCCCTGTGGGATCACCCCCGCAGGTGCGGGGAAAACATACGGCGATACGCTGTGGTCAATCGCCCGCCGGGATCACCCCCGCAGGTGCGGGGAAAACTGCATATCACCTCCGATTTTCGAAATGTAGTCAGGATCACCCCCGCAGGTGCGGGGAAAACAAAAGGATAGATATTATCAGACATGCCCGTCCCGGATCACCCCCGCAGGTGCGGGGAAAACCACATGTTCCTGTTGAATTGTGGATTATTTTTAGGATCACCCCCGCAGGTGCGGGGAAAACTACCCGCGTCAACAATCTGGGGAATCGCTGAAAGGATCACCCCCGCAGGTGCGGGGAAAACAAATTATCGTAATAAGAATCTAAGCAATGAAAAGGATCACCCCCGCAGGTGCGGGGAAAACCGATAAAATGCAGTAACATAATTATATCGTGCAGGATCACCCCCGCAGGTGCGGGGAAAACTAAAATTGAACCGAACGGTTTTCAGCAGCGAAAGGATCACCCCCGCAGGTGCGGGGAAAACTCGTTGATGCTGTAAACGCAAATCACGGGGACAGGATCACCCCCGCAGGTGCGGGGAAAACCAGGGACGGCAATTATTGTACCCACCTGTTTTAGGATCACCCCCGCAGGTGCGGGGAAAACGGAAATCGGGGCTGAAACATACGGCCTGTTTAAGGATCACCCCCGCAGGTGCGGGGAAAACTTTTGTACATCTTTATCGCTTTGTCCGCTTTCAGGATCACCCCCGCAGGTGCGGGGAAAACTAAGTACTTTATCAGAAATAAATGTGCTTGATGGGATCACCCCCGCAGGTGCGGGGAAAACAAATTATTTATAGTGAGGGTTCAAAAGAATACAGGATCACCCCCGCAGGTGCGGGGAAAACACAACCAATTCATAACACTTGCACAACATAATAGGATCACCCCCGCAGGTGCGGGGAAAACAAATAAACAGTATCGGAATTCGCCGCAACATTAGGATCACCCCCGCAGGTGCGGGGAAAACACTAAAAAGATCCTTTAGGAATCAGCCTTTTTGTTCCAGAGCAGTTCAAATTTCATTTAACTTCTCAAACAGCCTGAATGTAAGTTTGCAATCCGGAAGCGCACGGTGACGTTCTCCGACATCAATTCCAAAGTATTCGCAAAGATGCCCAAGCGAATACTGTTTAACTCCGTTCACGCGCCTGCGCGCCAAGGCAAGAGTATCTGTGCAGGAACTGCGAAACAACTTCACGCCGCAGCGTTTTGCCTCCGAAATCAGAAACCCGCAGTCAAAATCCGCATTATGGCAAACAATCGGGCGGTTCGCAACGAATGCAACAAGCCCGTTGATTGCCTCGCTCAGAGGAATGCCTTCAGCTGCAAGCATTTCATCCGTAATCCCCGTAAGGCGGACAACATCCGCACTCAGCGGTGAATCCCGCCTGACGAGTGTTTGAAATTCTTCTGCCTCTTCTCCGTTTCTTATCAGCAGTGCACCGATTTCAATAATGCCGTCCCTCTCGGGCGAAAGCCCCGTTGTTTCAACGTCAATAACAACATAGTCAGCCCGCCTGCGCGCTTTTTCCGCACGACGCGCAAGCAGCATTTTTCCTGCTCTGCTTTGCGGAGCCCCTGTCGAATTGTCTTCTGCCTTATGCGGCTTCGGAAGCGGGCGGCGCATAAGCAGTATTCCGTCAAGATCAACGGGCTCCCAGTGAGCATTATGAACTTCGAATTTCATCTGCTGTTCGCAACGCGCACTGTAAACCATGGTTGCGCGCCCGCTTTTCAGGTTTTCGCATACCCGCGCCCAAAGCTCCGTGCGAACGCGCGCATTAATATTGCCGGCATACACTCCGGGGCTGATTTCACATAACCACTTGGACAGATCCCCCCGAACTTTCGGCGGGCAGTCGCTCAAAGTAATCACTGTCAACGTCAATCCTCCCGATAGGATTTACCGTATTCTGCACTGCCGCTGCGGTCGTCCCAAAGATAGAGCGGCTTGCAGCCTTCTTCGCCGAAATCGGATTCATCGGAAAGAAGGTATTTGATATCCTTCACCATTCGCTCCAAAATATGGCTTTCTGCAAGCGCATTACGCACACTGCGCCTTGTTTGGGACGGGATATCCTCCGGAGACTCTGCCGCAAGCCGAAATGCGATCGGAATCGTGATTTCCGCCTTGTACAAATCAGCAATATCATAAACGAATGAAAGCGAATGGCCGATATGCACAAAGCCGAGGCCGGGGGAACAGCCGAGTGCGCAAATCACGGCGTGAGCAAGGCCATACAGACAGGCATTCCCTGCGGACAGTGCCTGATTTGCCGGATCTCCGGATGAAAAATCCTCCGGATCATAGTCTCGTCCATGCCACGGAACGCCTGTTTCCTTTGACCAATGCCGATAAACGGAACGCATACGGCTTCCCTCGCGCCCGCGCAGCTGCTGCAAAGTCAGGTGAGCCACATCCTCTCCGGAGAACCGCAGACTGTACATCTTTCGAACAACGTTGAGATGCCCCCGCTGGTTCGTCACAAGAGCAGCCTGTTTCACAAGCAGACGTGAACTTCCCGTCAAAGCACAGCCCCCGGTGTAGTACCGAACACCATGTTCCCCGACCCAGATTACACTCACACCTGCATCACCGATAAGCTCCATTGCACGGTGAGTCACATCCGTTCCCGGGCCGAGCATGAGCACCGAAATTGCAGCGGCAGGAACATGAATGATCCCGTTTTCATCCGTAACGGTTATCGCGCTGTCCGCACGGCTCAATTTACAGTGCTCAAAGTAAAGAAAGGTCATTCTGTCGACAATCTGCGGCAGAGACTGAACGGAAGGACGAATCATCCCCGGAATTTCAGCCATTGACGCCTTCCCCGATGCCCACAACTGTCATAAGTCCGTTTCCGTAAGCCTTGCCCCTGCCGAGGCCCTGAGTCAAAGTTTCCCGAAAGCGGGCTGCATCCGTAACTGTCAAAATGCCTTCAAAAGTTACGGAAAGCAGTCTTACTTCCTTGTTCTTTCCGCGTTTTTTGAAAGAATACCTGTTTGAATGAACAACACGGAATTCATCGGGCGCGAGTTCAAATCCGTAACTTTGCGCATGAGAAGCAAGCCACTCCTCCTGCTGTCCGACCGAAATAAGGGCTGTTACCTTTCCGCGAGCCTGCGGATCGTCTTCGCGCTTGATGCTCTTTGTGGGATTGGCTGTCAGGCGAAACCTCCAGCGGCTGCCTTCCGCAATTCGTGCAAGCAGGGGATCGTATGATTTTGTTTCAACGGTAATTCCGCCGTAACCCAGCTGCTCCGCCGCACGGGACAGCTTTGGCCTGTCCTGCGTCAAAACGAGCAGATACATCTCCCCGCCGAGCGTGTCTATGCGCCAAAGACTGCGCGCACGATTTTTTTCATCCGCGGCATCGGAAGCTTCGGACGGTTCTCCGTTCAAAACTTCAATCGCACCGTGAATCTGCTGCGGATTGACAAGTGCTTTCATTGTTTCGCGTTTCTGTGTGTTAAGCTTGATTCTCGAAAGATACATCTGCGTCCTCCAATTCTGCAAACGCGTCATGCTCCGCTGCGTCCGTATCCTTCTCCGCCTTGTTAACGGATTCATACGCCGCAACAGTGCGATAGGTATGTTTACGGCAGCGCGGGTCAAACGAGACCGCAAGGTCACGCCGCGCTTCACGTCCGATCACTCTCGGTTCGTCCGCATCCGAATTCTGCTCATCATCTTCCGAATAATCCGCATATATGTGCGCTGTCATATTGTACTTCATTCGTGAAGAATCGTCAAGCGTCGGATACGTCCGCAGCACTTTAATCAGCCCGTCCTCCTTAATGTCGTCAAGAACGATCGGCAGCGTCGGAGGGCAGGAACGCCTGCCCAAAAACAGCGGAAACACCGGATGCGATAACGCGAATTCAATGCGCTCCAAAAGTTCCCGTTCTCCCTCCAATCCGACAAGGAAGACGGCATCCGAAAGATAATAACGTTCGGTAAGATATGAAGTCTTTTCTGCATGCGCCATATGGAAATCCCGAAGGAGCTTTCCCGCGCGGTCAATGCGGACGCCGATTCGCAGCGCATTCAGCTCGCGGAGCTTTTCCGGCTCGTTTCGCCGAATGCCGAGTGCCGCTGCAAGCAAGCCCACAATGCCGCTTTTTGACGGTTCCCTTCCCGTTTTTCGGATCTCGAATTTTGAATTTTCGGTTCCCCACGCTTGCAGCGGAGCGGAAAGCCGAAGAAGCAAAACAGCCATTACATGCCCTCGCTCTCGCCGAGATATTCCTTAACGCACTCCGCAACCGACCCAAGCAGTCTGTCGAGGCTCATGCATTCCGCAAGCTCTCCGACGGCTTCACCGACTGCAAATGCACTATCGGGCGCGGAGGCATACTTGCCGTAAACCTTGTTTGCGTATTCAACAAACTTTTCTTCGGATTCCTCCGAATAACCGCCGTTCTTTGCCGAAACGGGCTTTTCGAACGCACCGCAAAGGTTAACGGGCTGATCGCGTCGAATTGTGACATAGACCATGCTCGGAAGGGTGCGGTTTGCAAAGGTGTTCTGTTTGCCCGTGGGCATTGAGCGAACAAACGCTTCAACAAATTTTGCCGCTGTCTCCGCCGTGACCTGTTTCCCGAGGGCATTCGAAAGCTCAACAAGGTTGACCGTTGCATAGCGATAGAGCGTTGAGGAGTTGAACTCCACCGTTCCGAGGTGACCCGCGCCGGTATTATCCTCCGGAGCAAGATCGTCAACGGCGGTGAAATAATCGTATTCGTTCTGAACGGTGTGGGTTGAAATGCTGTGCGCAACCTGCGCGGAGGCATCGCAATTCAAAGTTGCTTCGGAAGCAACCATTCGCCCGAAAAGCGCGATATCAACAGAAGGGTTGTTCTTGAGTGCTTTTTTGCAGGCGTCCTTATCCGCCGTGCCTTCGGAAACTGCGATCTCGGCAAGTGCTTTTGCCTGTGCCGCACTCATGAAAAAGAGTGCTTCCGCCTTTTTATCCTTTGTTTCACCTTTCTTATCGTCTTTAAATTTCACGCCGGCGCTTGTAAGCACTTTTTCCGCAAGTTCCGCCGCTTTAGCATCGGGGTTCAGTTTCAGAATCTCCTCTGCAACCATGCTTATAACGTTCTTTGTTCTCAACCCGAGCATATCCGGTTCAATGAGTTCTTCGCGGAACATTTCGCGCATTGCATGTTTCCACGCCTGTGAGGAAACGCGCGCACGGGTCGTGCCGCCGTAGATCGCCGTTTTGGGGCTGCCGGTGTCGTCGCGGTTGACGCAGCTCGGCGGAACGGTTTGGAGTACGTGTACATCAAGATAGCATCTGTTTTTCATAGTTTTGGTTCCTTTCCACATTAGTTTTCATCATTTTTTATTTGGCGGCAGAAATCCTGTCCCCATTTGAGCCTTACTTTTGTTCTTCCTTCCGCATAGCTGTAATTATACAAGTCAGCGGCAAGATCCGCATAGTCAAGTTTTATACCGTTGCCGCTGAGAAGATTTATCACGCCGCGCAGATGGTGGTTGAGCTCGGGCAGATCCGATGCCGTTGCGATCTTGTTGAACCTGGCGCGTATGCGCTTCAACTTATCCTCGTCCTCGCCTTTGCCCTTGTCGTCCTTGGCAAGTTTTCGCACCGAAGCCCCGAACTTCATTCCGTCCTCATTCATCCATTCGGACCTGAAATCATGCCCCTGCTGATGCAGTGCAAACATGGTCAATGCGGTGTAAACCGCCCATTCCCCCGGCGAAGCGTTACCGTCGTTCCGATAAAACTCCTCCGGAAGATCGGTCAGGAATGCTCCCCAAATTGCGGGAAGCTCCCCCGGGGCGTGCCCGATTCCGTGCCGCAGTTCGGCAAGCTCCGCTCGGCACTGATTCTCGGGCAGCGTTCTGAGCCGCTCGAGTTTTCGCTTCATAAAAGCGGTGATTCTTATTTCTTTTTCAGTCATTGTTCTCCTCCTTCGGATAAATTTCATTCAATTTGACCTTAAAGTAACGATAGGCGTCGGGAGCGGAATAATACCTTTCTTTATCATTCTTATCCTTTACCGCACGGCCGACAATTGCCGCCGTGCCCGCCGATTCAACAAGCTCTTGACCGATGCGCAATGCGATTCGTTTTGCTGTTTCGCGCCACCTTCGGATGGCTGCGCGCTCCTGCTCCGAGCTGATCGCCCAAGTCGGATCGATCGACTCAAGCCAGCTTCTGAACGGCGCATCAATTTCATAATAGAACTGCTCCTGTGCGCGTGCAACGGCAGCGCATTTCTTTGCAGATTCATCGTCCGCGCCGGCTGCGATTTCAATATTGACGGCAAGGTTTTTAACTTCCTTGGCAGTTTCACCGCAGTTTTGGATTTCGGTTTCGATTTTGTCCCGCCAATGTTCTCCAACCTCTGTGATAAGATCCGTGTGGAATGTCAGGGAGTCGGAGAGGATGTTTGTGTAGCAGCTCTTCATGGTATCATATTGAACGGAACAGATTCGGAAGCTTATCAATCTCGTTTTGTCAATAAGTCCCTCTTTTTTTATATAGTTGATCCATCCAACGATTCCCGGGGTATGATTTCCGTCACCGAAATCGAAGCAGACGGAAAACTCTCGCCACATCTGCGCTGCGTAATTGTGCGCTTTCGGCTTACATACCTCATTGCCACCTTTTGAGGCTTCACGATCGACCCGCCAAATCGTCATTGGCTCCAAAAAAGCATTTTCGCTTGTGAAGAAATCTCCGCCGCATATTCTGTACGCCGTAACAAAGCCCTCACTGCGAACCAACATTACTCGCCTTGACTGAAGAGTGTAAAGCGCCGCAAGGTTATCCGGCATGGCGATTTCAACTCTTGGCCTGCTGCGGACTTTCTCCTCCCAAATTGGCTTCTCCTCTTCCCAAACGCTGTTACCGCCGTAATTCAAAGCTATATAATTCAGCAAAAGATCCTCAAACAAATTCTTGCCGTGTACTGCAATAATTCCAAGGTTTCCAAGCCATCCGATTCCCGCTAATTTCTTTCCGGATGAGGCATTGATTTTTTTGCTTTTGCCTCTCTCGTTTGAAGAATCGTCGAATGCATTAACGTGCAAAAGCCACCTTGCAGCTTCCGAATTTGTTAGCCGTTCCTTTTCCTCTCCCGAACGCGCCGCGAACAGACGCGGTTTATTGTTGCTTTCGGCTATAGCGCTGTTGAGTTTGCTCGCAGAGAAAACGGACGCTGTTTCATCCGTGTTTACCGATAACGCCTGATAAAACGGCCTTTCCGGATGAAAAATCCAAAACCTTTCGTGTACGGACTCAAGGTAATCCCTTATCGGCTTTTCGGGCAGCCGACCGGCGGTCCAAAGCTCCTTCCAGCGTTCCTCCGCATCCTCCGGCTCTTCGAGCGGCCACTCCTCGCCGTCCGGTGAGTATCTTGAAAAAACAGTGTGCAAAACCGCAAGCATCAGTCGGAGCACCGCAACATCCTGCGTCGGCAGCTCGCCCGCAAGCTCAACGTATTCATGAGCCTTCAGCAGCGCATCCGTCAGTGAAAGCTCATCAACGGTGCAGTCGCTTTTCCGCGCAAGTATCCATTTTTCGTCAAGCAGATTGAATTCGATTTCCTTCATCATTTCACTCCTTTTCGTATGTTAATCCGGTTTTTATATCATAATGCAGCCGCACTTCGCCAAGCACCGCATTCAGCTCATTATCGAAAAGCAGAACAAGCTCCTCCTTCAGCAGCGCCGAATCCTGCCATGCGGAAAAATTGCTTTTGGTTTCACTCTCAAGCTGCGTAATCGTGCTGTCGATATTCCACCGTCGGCCGAAAAATCCAGGAAGGCGGAGCTTCTGCCGCGCAATGAGCAACGCCTCCTCCCTTGAGGGCGGCCTGTCCGCCGGTATGACCCGCTCGCATTCATCCGAAACGGTGTGTATCTGCCCTTCCGCATCGCGCATAAGTGCAATTACGTCAATCGATGGGTCTCCGTCACGCACGGCTCTTTCGCCGGCCTGTTCGCTGCTTAAGCCAATGGCGTTATCCAGCCAGCCGTCAAGCGATTTCCCCTTTCTTTCGGACGGTTTTCCAATCAACCAATTGCATGCATTGCGCTCTTTTTTCTTTGTTTTTTTCACGTATTCTTCTTGCGCACTTTCCATCCCCTCGGTCAGCTCTCCAAGCATTCGGTCATCGTTTTCATCGTATACACGCTGAACGAGCAGCGGAATATCGCTCGGAATCGTCAATTTGTTCGGCAGCAATGCCCGCGTCCGCATCAACAGCCATTCACCGTAAATCGCCGCACTTCCCGAATCAAAACTGTCATCCGTTTCATCAAGAACAAAGCAGCATGCCGTTTCCAGTCCCTGCGGACGAACCCTGTTATGTCGGTGCAGCCTGCCTGTGCGCTGCAAAAGCAAATCCATCGGGCAAAGTTCCGTTATCATAAGATCAAAATCAAGGTCAAGCGATTGTTCAAGCACCTGCGTTCCGACAATTATCAGTCCGCGTCTGCTTTCCGGGGTGGAGTGCTTGCCCACACGCTTAAGAATCTGCTCCTCGCGCTTCGCACGATCCGTCATTATGAACTGCGCATGCATGATAATAACTTCGGCTTTCGGGAAAGCGGACTGCAATTCAGCCGCAATTTCCTGTGCTTTTCGCACGGTATTGACTATCACGCCCACACACCCGCCGCGTTCGGCGGCATAGCCTGCCCGCGCAGTTACTTCATCGCGGTAAATCGTTTTAACGGAGATTTCCTTTTGTTCACCGCTAAAGGAAAGCGCCTTCTGCTTTACAAAATTCTTCTCCGTGTACGTCAGCAGGGGATAAGCAAGGCTGCTCTTCCACGCGTCATCGATGCACTTTAATCCCCGTCCGACATACGCCTCAACAAGCTCCGCACGACGTTTCGCCGGAAGCGTTGCCGAAAGAATAATCACCGGAACTTTATAAATTCCAAGCCATTGTATCGCCATATCAAGATATTTGCTCATATAGGCGTCGTAAGCGTGACATTCGTCAACAACGACCACTTTTCCGGAAAGACCGAAGTGTTTCAGCATCACATGCTTTTGCTTCAGTGCCGCCATCAGCAGCTGATCGACCGTTCCGATAACAAAATCCGAAAGCAGGGTTTGCTTTCTTCCCGAAAACCAGTCGTGCACAATGAGTCCGCTGTCCGACTCGATGTTCAAATTGCTGTGCCCGGTGAACAGCTCCCGATAGTCCTCATTCAGAGCGGCATTGCCGTGCGCAAGCTTTATCGCCAAAAGGGTTTGCTCATCCTCCGCCAACCCGCCTGCCCATTTTTCAAGCCGCGGAAAAATTCCGTTTGAAGTTGCCTGCGTCGGCATTCCGAAGAACATACCGCCTGCGCCGGCTCTTGCGGCAAGTATTTCCGAAAGTGCAAGTGCCGCTTCCGTCTTTCCCAATCCCATAGGGGCTTCGATTATGTAGATTCCCGAGGACTCTGCATCCGTTGCGGTTGAAATGATATCCGCCTGCGTCGGGTTCGGCAAAAATCCGAATCGTTCTTTAAATGCTTCGTCATCCAGTCCGAAGCGCGCCGTTGAGTTCCATATATCAGTGAAGTGAATTTTGTTCCACGCCGCCTCCGTTCGCTCGGGGTAGTCGCTGAATTGACCCTGCTCATCCGCCGATATGAGCGGAAAATATGTTGTGTTGCTTGCGATCCAGTCCGCCGTTATCAGCATTCCGGAAATAACCACCTGCGCCGGAACCGATATATCGGGAAGCGCGCTCAAATCAGAAAAACCAGCGCTTTCAAGTGAATAATCGAGCCATTCCTTCCAAAGTGAGTCAAAGAGAGATTTGTATTTCATTCCGCGTCCGTAGAAATTATCAGGGTTTTTGTATCCCCCTTCAATTTGATTGCAAACATCCGCCGTAAGCGCCGTCGGCTTTCCGTGATGCGCCCCCGCGATTGAAGCAATTCCTCTCAAACAGCCGAATTTTAAAAGTATCGCCTCGCTTGCAAGCGCATGGGGCGTTTCGGAAATCCTTTCAAAACTGCCCGATTTCGGAAGATCAACGTATTCCGCAAAGGGGGAGAACTCAACCGCGTCACGTATACGTGACTGAAAAACGACGGTGACCTTTCCGATGTCATGCACAAGCGCACAAAACTTAAGTGTTGAAAAGAGTTTTTCCCTGCCGCCGCATTCAGCGCAAAGGTAATCCGAAATGCTTTCCGGCAATCTCTTTTGTGCGAGTTTTTCCATAATGCCCGCCGTGTCAAATGAATGCATCCAAAACGGCAGCCAGTCGTTTCCGCTCTCTCTGTCACTTTTTGCAACCGCCGCTGCAAGCTCTTTGGAGAATCTGTTCAAATTTTTTACCTCTCAGTGCGTACAATTTCATTGCAGCATTCTGCAATTGCCCTTTAATCGGTTATATTATACCTTTATCCGTCAAAAAAAGCAACATATGACATTCAGCGTCATTCTTTCTGTTCACTGCAAATATTGACTTCGTTTATTGTGTGCTTACATGTTTTTTTATATTTCCGACAGTATTATTCCTTCATTGAGGCATATTCAATTCGATATGATAAAACGCTGCTGTACATTTTTATGTTCCGCTGCGATAATATATTAATTTTATCTGTATTGCGGCGTTCGAACCAAACCGGATCGCCCTTCGTTTTCACTTGAAATATTCTTAAATATGATGTACAATGCAATCGGGAGCCGTCATTGGGCAGTGCAATCTGCAAGTGATTTACAGATTTGCGTGCAGTGCCGGTTCCGATGCTGAGAAGAAACGGAGGAACAGCTTTGGAGCAAAAAGACATAAATGTCAATGTTTTTTCCGCCGCGCCGCAAACCTGTTCGGGAGAGAAGGTTTTTAATCCGAACATTTCTTCAGCTGCGCCGCAAGCATGTGCGGCAAAGCGCGCACCGACCTATTCCGAACGATTGGACAAGCTGCGCATATTTGCCGATGAAGCGGCGGAGGAGCTTCCGCAGGTATTTTACCGTGAGCTAAACGGAGGAATCATACTTTCTCCGATTACAAAAGCGCACCCGCAATCCGATCCGAAAAAACCGCTGCTTGTGTTGGGTGAATACAGGAACTCGCCGCAGATGGGACGGAGCATTGTGTTGTACGGCGGTTCGATTTTGCGCAGTTACGGGAATTTACCGGACGAAAAGCTGAAGGCCGAGGTTCGGCACATCTTGCGGCACGAATTCACGCATCACCTTGAGTCACTCAGCGGCACAAACGATCTTGAGATTGACGATGCAGTCAAGCTGAACCGCTACAAGGCAAGCATTCATGCGGAATAAATTTGAAAATGCGGAACAGGACAGCAGGAAGCGGATGAAGTTATTGCTAATCAGTTTTTAATTTATCCATTGTAAGGAGTCTCGTAAATGAAATCAAAAGTGTTTTTTTCTTCCGAAATCACAGCTGAAAAGGTGGTTGAGCTTTTCCATGCGGCATCGAATGACCTGCCCGGCGGAATTCTTCCCGGCAAAGTTGCCGTAAAACTGCATTCGGGCGAACCCGGCAATCAAAACTTTTTGAAACCGGAATTTTGGCAGCCTGTCGTCAACGATGTGCACGGAACCGTGGTTGAATGCAACACCGCCTACGACGGCGGACGCAACACAACCGAAAAACACCGTGAAACCATGGAAAAACACGGTTGGAGCAAGCATTTCACCGTTGACATTATGGATGCGGAAGGGCCGGATGCCGAGCTTTTGATTCCGAACGGCAAGCGCATCAAAAAGGTTCCGGTCGGCAAAAACATGCTTAACTATGACTCCATGCTTGTGCTTTCCCATTTCAAGGGGCATCCGATGGGCGGGTTCGGCGGTGCGCTGAAGCAGCTTTCCATTGGCTGCGCCTCCTCCTACGGCAAGGCATATATCCACGGTGCAGGCGAGCCGGAGAAGATTTGGACAGGCGACCACGACTCGTTTCTTGAATCCATGGCCGACGCGGCGGAAGCCGTCGTGCGTCATTTCAACGGCAATATGGTTTTTATCAACGTCATGAAGAATATGTCCGTTGACTGCGATTGCTGTTCCGTTGCGGAAGATCCCTGCATGGCAGATATCGGAATTCTTGCATCACTTGACCCGATAGCTGTCGATCGCGCATGTCTTGACCTTGTTTATGCCTCCGACGACCCCGGCAGGGATCATTTGCTTGAGCGCATTGAAAGCCGCAACGGCGCACACACGATTGATGCCGCAGCGGAGTTGGGGTTCGGCAGCAAGGATTATGAGCTTGTAAAGCTGTAAGCATTCAGATTTTATTTCGTTCGAAACCCGAAACCTTGTGCCGTTTTTCGGCACCGGTTCGATTCTGAGCAAAAGTTATCCGCAATTTAATCATAAACTGCGGATAACTCCGCAAAACATTATACAAACTGCCGAGTTCCGCATGAATCGGCAGTTTTTCAAATTAATATATTTTTTTCCTTTCAAATCCCGCCGGAAGCTTTTGCCTCGGGCGGGATTTATTGATTCAATCAACTGTTGCGGAATTGCTTTAAAATGCTCGGCACGGCGTGCGTCGAATCAGTCAATGGGCTTCATTGTGGGGAAAAGATTCCTCACATGGAATAGCTGTGCAGCAGCCTTGTCAATACTGTGCTTTGCTTACAGGTCACATTTTCCCGTGTGTGATAACTCTGTACATTTCCCTGCTGAAAGCATACACCATAGTGGTGCTCCAAGTGGTGTATGTGGTGCAACTCCAACCTTTCGCACCTCTGAAAGATTGTAGTTAATATTATAACAGAAGACTCTCAGAATTTCAATGGGTTTCAGGTCGTCCCGTAAGGAATCCAGAAAAAACTTCAATACTCTGCTTACATTCACTCGTTATATTGTGCCCGTCTAAAGCGTGGTTATAAACGGATATGCAAAGTTCAATCCCGTACTACGCCACGCCGTTAATCCTCCACCACAAGACAATTTACCTTTCCACTGAACGCTGTACAGGCATCTATAGCAATAATTCCGGGACCATAATAGGGAGAGAAGTCCGCATCTTCTCCAAACTCGGTCCCCTTGTGTTCGTATTTGCTATGGCCATACGAAGTATGCCAGTGTCCGCAAACAATGGTCTTA
>ENA-OROK01002391-OROK01002391.1-human-gut-metagenome-genome-assembly--contig:-NODE-2391-length-16117-cov-3.087225_pt1 | contig 16117 bp, 10 predicted proteins | sample MGYA00242127_ERZ509046 | MGnify/ENA primary metagenome ERZ509046 (study PRJEB26280, sample SAMEA2338728) | human gut metagenome | biome: human gut; feature: human-associated habitat; material: faeces... | reverse complement strand
GGATCAAAAGAAATCAAACCTTCAGAACTTCCAAAATAGAATATCCCCGACGAGCTCACAAATGCCGATTTATAATTAAACTGGTCTCCCGGCAAGCCGTTATCGGTAGTAAACACTTCACTCTGCCCTGTTTCGGGATCAAACTTTACCAATCCTTTATTAGTCCCGAACCACAAATTACGATTTTTATCTTCCAATATCTTACGAATATCCTTTTCCGTCTTCGGATTGCCTCCAACTTTCTTTACGGCAGCAACCCCTTTTGCCAATGCTTTTTCTTCCACATCGCAAACGTAACGCATTTCCACATCCTTACGACTTTGGAAATTACGAGCCATACCGGCACCACGGCCATTCGTTCCCATAACGGCCATATTCACTCGTTCGTTCGAACCCATAATATTCGCATAACTCTTGGCACTGGTCGCTTTGAACGACATACCGCCGATGGTCAGACCCACACCCGTTGCGGCGACTTGTTTGATAAAGCCTCTTCTTGTTGTTGTATTTTTCATGTCTCTGTTTGTTTTTTAATTATTTCAACTTTCTGATTTTTACATTTTTAAAAGAAACGACATCCCCGTGATCCTGCAAAAGAATATGCCCTTTTTCCACATCTCCAAACATAGGTTGGCAATTCTTATACTTGCTCAATTGCCAGGTTTCCTTATACAATTGGCTGCTACGGTCGAATGTCAGGATTTTCTTTCCATTCAAGTAATGTGTGACTTTCGAACCTTTAGCAACAATACGGGCCTGATTCCATTCACCTATCGGATTTACCTTTTTAGCGGATGTCGGGAACATATCATAAAGGCCACCTTCCAAGCGATTTCCGTCACGTCCTAATTTCCCGTCCGGGTGGTTTTCGTCATCCATGATTTGATACTCCAACCCTAACCAACCCCCTTTTTCGTACTTGGTGAAGAAATATTTAATTCCGCTATTGGCTCCTTTCGTGATACGGAAATCCACTTTCAGGTCGAAATCCGAATATTGTGCACGCGTAATGATATCGCCACCTCTTTTACCATCCTGTTTACGAACCGTCATTACTCCGTTTTCAATCTCCCAACCGAATGCAGGCGGGACATCTTTCCCGACAGAAGTCCATCCATCCAGATTCTTTCCATTAAATAGCAGCACCCAGCCTTCTTTCTTTTCCTTGGCTGTAAGCTGATTGTCTTGTGCCTCGACACTTCCTGTCCACGTAAACAGAAGTGCGGCTAAAAATACAAACACTTTTTTCATCTCCATTTCTATTATTTTGTTCTTACTACAATGAATTTCAAACGATCTCCTCCTACCTTTTGAATACTATGTTTTGAACCAGGAGGACAATAGCAGGATGAAAGCGCTTCAACAATACGTTTTTCATCGTTAACCGTTACTTCCGCTTTCCCTTCCAGTATAAAAAAGACCTCCTGCCCGGCATAATCGTCTTGCTTGTATAGATGTGAATCCGAAAAAACATGTAACTGGGCATTCAAACCTCCAGCCGACATTTCTTTTGTCAGATACCACATATTTAGCCTCCCGCCTTTTGGGGTATGAAGCGAATGATCAAAGGGGATCAAGCAGTCTTTCATAGAATAATTCTTTTTTCCCAGTAAAAAAGGTTTTGACAATTTTCCCCGTATCTCACGCTTGAACATAAGATACCTGATCGGTTTATCGTCTACCCTTCGAATATTATGAGAAGAGCTTCCCGGAGCATAAAAGGCATCCCCCTGATTGAGAACATGCTCTTCGCCATTCAGATGAACAACGGATGTCCCTTCTACCATGTAAAAGAGTTCGTCTTCAAAATGAGAATGAGGTTCATGTGTCTTTATTCCCTTATCCACACACGACATCTTTACTGAAAGAGTATCCGCAATTCCGTCAGCAGGAATAAACCAGAAAGCCCAGCCTGTCTTATTCTTAATCACACGCTCATCTGAAAAAGAGGTTATACAATCCGATATTGTGTACCTTTTCTCATTTATTTGTGCAAAAGATGTACAGACGGCCAATAACAAGAAGCTTAAAGCAACACTTATTTTATTCATGGTATTAGCAAATTATGAGTTTATAATGAGGGTGCAAATACACCCTCATTATATCAATTACAACTGCGTATATCCCTTATTCTGGATAATTTTACCAGGATTAGACTGCATGACAGTCATCGGAATAGGATAAGCAAGAGCATCATCACTCCAAGTAAAATCGGAATAACCGTCAAACTTTTGTTCAGCAGTCATCACATCCTTTGCCCGTCCTGTACGCACTAAGTCAAACCAGCGATGATTTTCGAAAGCCAGTTCCACGCGACGTTCTTTTTCGATAGCCAATAACAGGTCGTTGGAGGTTGAGAAATCTGAAAGCGTGTAATCCCGTAATAAATCCGCAGCAGGTGTAATGTCCGGATCTCCCGGCGTATTACGTGCACGTTCTCTAATTTTATTTACATAGTCAATAGCAGTCTGTTTATCACCATTCGTACGAACAAGTGCTTCGGCATATAAAAGATAAATATCAGCCAACCGCAATTCGATCCAGTTGTTATCGTTGTCCGAACCGCTTGTTGAAACATCATAATATTTGCAGACATATTTTTCATTTTCCCAAGCTCCCGTCTTCGCATTCGTCCAACCGTCACGCATGGAAACGTATTTACGCGGATCACCCACTTCATAAGCATTGGACATATCTTGCGTAGGGGAATTTTCACCACCTTTATCTCCCACCAACACAACTTCTTTATCAGAAAAACGAGGTGCAAAGTTATTGTTCCAAGGACTGCCAGTAGCTCCGCCTTGCGTTCCTTTCTTATATTGGACCTCAAAAAGCGATTCCGACGTGTTCTTGTTGGATACTTCAAACAAATCTTTATAGGTTGGGACCAAAGAATAACGAGAATTACCAATTACCGATTTAAATTGGTCTATTGCTAATTTATAATACTCCTCCCCTTTATTCAGCGGATAGCCTGCCATCGTCATATAGACTTTACCCAATAAAGCCGTTGCTCCTCCTTTCGTCACACGCCCAATATCAGTAGAGCCGTATGATTCAGGCAAATTACTTTCCGCATATTTCAAATCTTGAATTATAAGATCATACATTTCCTGAAGAGAAACTCTTCCCATGTCATAAGCTTCCGTTTGTGTGATCTCCCTATCGACTTTAATAGCACCAAGTAATTCACCATTCACTCCGTATCCACCGAATATACGATTCAGATAAAAATAAATTAATGCACGCAGGAATCGTGCTTCTGCCGTATATTGAGCTTTCAATACTTCACTTTTAAATTCAATATTTTCAATCCTTCCAATCACGATATTGCAGCGCAGAATCGTTTTATAACTATCATCCCAACAGCTGGCCAAGAAATTATTTTCTGGCAATAAAGGAGATGAAAATTCATCAATTCCTTTTTCATTTGCCGGATTTCCACTTAACCAAGAATAGGTTGTGTTATCAGAGCGAATTTCTCCTAATCTGACATATGTTTGGTTATAAAGGGAGCGTAAATTCGCATAAGCGGACAATACTGCCTGGTTCATATCGGTTTCAGTCTTATAAAATCCTTCCGAGTTAAGATCCGAAGGAGGATTTTTGCTAATGAAATCATCACTGCAAGACATACATAAAACAGATAATACAAATAACAAATATATCTTTTTCATAATGATATAGTATTAAAGATGATTAGAACGTAATATTAGCACCAATTATAAACGAGCGTGCAGCCGGATATCCTAAATAGTCACCACCTTGCGCAAGACCACTTTCACTACTGGTTTCAGGATCATATCCTACATAATTCGTAATCGTAAAGAGATTTTGTCCCGTCACATAAAGACGCAGTCCTTTCATTTTCATCTTATCCAAAACTTTCTGGTCGAAATTATAGCCGAGCGTCAAGTTTCTCAATCGCAGATAAGATGCATCTTGTACCCAAGCAGAAGAAGGATCACGTTGCCAACCAGACGGTGTACGGGTCGGACGAAAATGTATACCATCACCCGGTTGATCTTTCGATTGCCAACGTCCCAATTGTTCGATCATACCGTTACGGTCGCCATGATAGATTCCGCACATACGTTTGTAAAAGCTGAAAACTTCTGCTCCATAAGAACCTGTAAACTGAATATCCAATGTAAAATTCTTATAACTGAAAGAGTTGCTAAATCCTGCTGTAAACAACGGATTATTGTCTCCTAAGATCGTTTTATCATTCTGATCCAGCACTCCATCTTTATTTACATCCTCATAACGGCCATCTCCCACTTTGTCGCCACTTAAATGTGGATATTTAGCCAATTCTTCTTCACTTTGGAAAACTCCGATATATTTATAGCCATAAAAACTGGCAATCGGATACCCAGGCTTTGTGATAAATGCATTATTCGCATTTGCAGCACTTCCATATATAGGACGTCCATCCACTCCCACTTCCAACACTTTGTTTTTATTAAACGAAATGTTGAAATTACTGGACCATGCAAATTCGCCTGTCAAATTTTTAGTATTCAACGTGAACTCCATACCCCGGTTCTGAACCTTACCTATATTTTGCATCTGGGTAGAATAACCCGTTATGGTCGGTACAGGAACATTCAACAGCAAATCGATTGATTGGCTGTCATAAAAATCACCTTCCAAGCGAATCCGATTATTGAACAATCCTAATTCAAAACCTAAATTATATTGACGCGTACGTTCCCAACCCAAATCATCATTCGCCATCGTACTAGGATTAACCGCATTCTGAACAGCATCTCCTGTTGGGTAAAAACCTGTAGACAACAAACCGATAGCAGAATAATTACCAATCCGGTTATTACCGGAAATACCGAAACTTGCACGAATCTTCAAATCACTGATTTGTTTCACATCCTGCATGAACTTTTCCTGCGAGATACGCCATCCCAGTGAAACGGACGGAAAAGTTCCCCACTTCGTGTTTTTACCAAAACGAGATGAACCATCACTACGGAGAGTCGTTGTCAGCATATAACGATTATCATAAACATAATTGATACGTCCCAGGTAAGAGATCATAGAATATTCTGATTCGTCACTCGTCAGAGCATACATGGTTCCTGCATTCAAGGTCGTGATATTATCATTTGCATACCCTCGAGCTTCTCCTTTCATATGTTCGTATGTATGAGATTGAGTCGTATATCCCAACAATGCATTAAAACTATGTTTGTCAGCCAAAGTAAACGAGTAATTCAAAGTGTTTTCAATCACCCAATCACGGTCTGTCCACCGTTCATTAATACCTTTTGCTGGACGGGGAGCCTTCGAAGAATCGAAATCAACATAAGAAGGTTCGAACTTCTTCTGGATATTATCCTGTATTCCACCATTAATGCTGATACGATACTTCAAATTTTTAATAATTTCCCACTCAGCAAAAATAGTTCCTAACCATCCGTGACGTTTCCGCTTGTTCATCACCTGCTCGGCAATACCGATCGGGTTAGCAACATCACCGGCCAAAATTTCCGGATTACGGACCATCGAACCGTACGTTCCGTCTTCATTATGCAAAGGATAAATAGGAGGTAAATTCAAAGCATACAGTACAGGAGAGTCTTTTCCATTTGCCTGCTCCGTTCCATCCGCACTATAGGCCATCAAGCTCATCCCAACATTCAAGCAATCTGCAATTTTGGAAGAGACGTTTGTACGAAAATTAAAGCGCTCATAATCAGTATTCAACACAATACCATCCTGACTAGTATAGCTACCAGAGAATGTATAACGTGTATTTTCCGAACCACCCGAAACCGATAGTTCATACTGTTGCATTAAAGCATTGCGATACAGCAGGTCCTGCCAGTCGTTATCTGGCATTTGTGCCACTGAAGCCGGATCAAGGAAATTATATTTATAACTGCCTGTTCCGTCCGGTATCATATATTGGCTACTTGCTCCGGAATAAAGAGCACGACGGGAGTTCGGATCATTGATGGAATGCGGAGACTGGTCCGGGTCCGAAGAAATGACTTTCGCATCCAGCCAAGCCTGGTTATGTCCGTCAATAAACCATTGTACATACTGGTCGCGGTTCATCATTTCGATTTTCTTTTCGCGCTGTTGAAATCCAACATATGCATTCAACTGAACAGTCGGTTTACCTATTTGTCCTTTCTTTGTCGTAATAATAACAACACCGTTAGCACCTCTCGAGCCATAAATAGCAGTAGAAGAAGCATCCTTCAACACCTGTATGCTCTCAATATCGGAAGAATTCAATAAACGAAATGCACCTCCTTCCATCGGATAGCCGTCAACAACATAAAGTGGATCGTTAGACTGCGTGATAGAACCTGTGCCACGCACCTTTATCGTCAGTCCCTCACCACCTGGAGCTCCGTTCGTTTGCTGGATCAGTACACCGGGAACCTGTCCTGCCATTGCCTCTCCAAAGTTCACTGCCGCCCTGTTTTTCAAATTTTCAGAAGAAACTGAAGCGACGGCAGTCGTTACATCCGACTTTTTTTGCGTACCATAACCGACAACGACTACTTCATCCAGCATTTCCGTGTCCTCACGCAGTTTTACATTAATGCTTTGCAGATTTCCTACTGTAACTTCCTGAGGAGCATATCCAATATAGCTGACTAGTAGAATACTTTTAGAAGAAACTTCCAATGTAAAATTACCATTCAGATCCGTTATCGTTCCATTAGTCGTCCCCTTTTCGACAATATTAGCTCCAATAACAGGTTCACCCGTCGAATCGACAATTTTACCGGAAATCTTTTTCTTGTTCTGGGTAACAGATTGGGATTTCTGAACCAATGTGATATAATTATTTTCAAATCGATACCCAATCCCAGTACTCTCAGCTACCTGCTCCAAATAATCAGATATCTTTGCAGATTTCTTTCGAAAAGACACGACCTTATTGACATCCACATCCTGATCCCGAAACACAACCAGATAGTCGGTCTGTGTCTCGATTTCTTTGACCAGTTGTTTAATAGTCATGCTATTCTGGCTGATCTTGATCTCAATATTTTGCGCACCAGCCTCTTCTGCCATTAACTGGCACACACAAACAAACAAAAGAAAAAGTGATATTCTCATAATTCTAAAAAAAACTTTAATGCGGTTATTATGCACAATAAAGGACTGTAACAAAGTTTTTCTTTTCATATCTTTGTTCTAAATTTAAAGTGAATACTAAAAAATTACGACTTGTGTTTGCTTTAACTCCTGCGGCAGTTGTTGGTAGCTTCTGCCGCTTTTGTTTTTCTACTGTTCTTTCATCATAGGCTATACGTTTTTATGTTTGACATGTTCTTATTTTAAGGTCACTATGTTCCGCTCTGTGTCTTTCTCTACTTTAAATTTGCGGATTTGCTGCAATACGCGGAAAACATCGTCAAGACTGTCGCGCTGCCTGAATTTTCCCGTATAAGTATCTTTGAATAAAGATGTGTCTTTTACTACGATCTTTACGTCATAGTAAAGTTCCATTTTTTCCAGAATATTGATCAAAGGTTCATTTTCAAAGGCATATATACCGTCAAGCCATAAAAAATGAGCTTTCAGGCGAATCGGTTCTACCTTCATCTTTCCGTTCGAGACAGTCACTTGTTGATCCGGTTCCAAAATGATCCCGTCAGATTCCTTATTCCGGAAAAAGACGCGTACAGAACCTTCCAACAAACTGGTTTGTACATAGCCGGTCGCAGGATAGCTGCACACGTTAAATTGGGTGCCTAAAACTTCCATATCGACATCATGCGTAGAAACAATGAAAGGGCGGGAAGGGTCTTTCGCCACTTTGAAGAAGGCTTCTCCTTCGATCGTAACATTCCTTTTATCATCGGTAAAACGGGCTGGATAGATCAACTTCGACTTCGCATTCAGCCAAACTTCCGTCCCATCCTGCAAGACCAGTTGTGCCCGCTGTCCGGCAGGAGTGTACAGAGTATTCATCACATTCTCCGATAAAAACTCCGCTTGCTCAGGCTGTGTATACCAATATGTCAATATACTTGTTGAAACGACCAATATCAGGATAGCAGCCGCATACCCGATCCGGCGTGTCCAACGCTTCCACATCACGGAGTGTTGCTTTTGCAAAATAAAGCAGTCGTATTTCTGTTTGCCGATTGTTTTATCCTACACCTGATGTCCTAAGTTCAACAAGGCATATAGATTTTGATACTCTACAAATTCTTTTTTGAGTTCTTCACTCGCCTCGACATCGCGCAGCAGGGATAGTCGCTCTTCCGTGGAAAGTTCCTCATAAAAGTATTTATGTATCCGTTCGTTCATATTTTCCGCTTTTGTTCTTAATAAACGGATCAGGGAACCAAAACCCCCAAGAGGATAAACGGTTTTTTTTAATTAGCGAGTAAAAATATTAATAAAGGGAGATAGTCTTTCAATTCGCTTTTAATTTTCTTATAGGCGATAGCCATCTGATTTTCAACAGTTTTAAGGGAAATATTCAATTCTGCAGCTATGTCTTTCTGTTTTTTCCCCTCTATTTTGCTTTTGATAAAAATTTCCCGACATTTTTTAGGCAAAGAGTCTACCACTTCAGTAATGATCCGTTCGATATCCTGCTCGGAGAGTAGAGACTGATCGAATAATTCCAAGGAGGCAAGTTTCATCCGCAAAGTAGCCTGATACTCTTCCTGTATCAGGTTGACAGCTTCCTTTACAACAATGCGGTGACGTAAAAGGTCGATACAACGGTTTTTGATCGAAGTAAAAAGCAGGGCAACCAGATTCACATCATAAGCCAAGATCTCTTTTCTTTCCCACAATTCGGTAAATACGTCCTGGACGATATTTTCTGCGTCTTCTTCTGACACGACATACTCCAGAGCGAAATATTTCATCCGGGAAAACCAAGAGACATATATTTCTTCAAAATGGTCGGATAGTATTTTCTTTTCAACCAGCATCTTTCTTCTGTGTGAATAAAATCACGGCGTTCTCGATCTCCAAACTTTAATCTTTAAATTATTATATAGAGTGTGAGAGCTGTGACTTATCTATCAAATAGGGCTCTGGAAAACCTTTGGGAGTAAATAAGCAACATACTCCCACACCATACTTACGGATACGATGCGGGATATGCTAACCCATTCTTCCCCCTTTCAAATTTTCCAGATTTTTATTTGAAAGAATCAGTTAAACAACGCAATTGTGCTATTTGCACAATGCAAATATAATAATAGTTATTGGTTAGACAAGTAAACTGTATATTGTATTCAAGACAAACGTATCTAATTTTTAGTCGATAGCTGTGCATAAAGTACAAGAACTTCCGAGAGAAGGAACCAATAAGCTCTCCAAACAGCGTTTCTCGGATCTAGTGGAAACAATTCGCATGATAGGGCATGAGTTATCAGAAATTTCCATTGTTTGAGCCTATGACAAACTATTAATGGCAAGTTTCATTATTCAAACTGGCGAAGGAAGAGCTAAAAATATTCATAGCAACAATTTATTTCTTGTTTTTATATACTTTTGCAGCCTGATTAAATAAGTAATATGAATACACATAATCTTTGTTGCATCGGCCACATTACGTTGGATAAGATTGTAACGCCGAAAAGGACACTGCATATGCCGGGAGGAACATCTTTCTATTTCGCGCATGGAATGAGCAAATTAGATACTTCCGACTTCCTGTTGGTAACAGCTCTTGCTGTCAGTGAGATGGACGCGGTGGAAGAAATACGCAGGAAAGGGATCGATGTAAAGGTTTTGCCCAGTACCCATTCCGTCTATTTTGAAAATACATATGGCGAGAACCAGAACAACCGGACGCAGCGGGTATTGGCAAAAGCCGATCCGTTCACAGTTGAAGGGTTACAGGATGTCGATGCCCGCATCTATCATTTGGGAAGTTTGCTGGCGGACGATTTTTCTTTAGATGTAATCAAATATTTATCGACCAAAGGGATGTTATCGGTCGATGCCCAAGGCTACCTGCGTGAAGTTCGCGGTGAGAATGTTTTCGCCGTAGACTGGCCGGAAAAGGAAGAGGCACTGAAATACATCCATATCCTGAAAGCCAACGAACACGAAACGGAAGTTCTCACCGGATGCAAAAATCCGCGTGAAGCAGCTCTGAAATTAGCCAACTGGGGCGTTAAGGAGGTTTTGCTGACATTAGGAAGCATGGGATCTGTCATTTATGCCGACGGCGAATTTCATGAAATACCCGCATACCCTCCAACAGAGATTGTAGACGCTACGGGATGTGGCGATACCTATATGGCCGGCTATCTGTACATGCGAAACAAAGGAGCTTCATACAAAGAAGCAGGATGTTTTGCCGCCGCCATGTGTACAATCAAGCTGGAAGCCTCAGGACCTTTCGGGGGAACAGAGAAGGATGTTTGGGATATTATCGAAAGGTATAAGTGAAACGATTTATGATTTCAGATTTATGATTTATGAGCTATGTATCACTGATAAATCATAAATCTGAAATCATAAATCAACGCAGTTTCTTAGCCATCACCATATAGGAATAAATAAGGACTACGGCATACCCAAATAGCGGTACGACGAACGAAAACGACATTGTCGAGATATCGGCTACATAGCCCATCAATAACGGTCCGACAGCTCCTCCTATCGGAGACATCATCAAGAAGGACGAAGCACGCTTGGTATAGTCACCCAATCCCCTCAGCGAGATAGCAAAAATCGTCGGAAACATAATAGCCTCGAAGATATAGCAGGCAAATAGAGCACCTTTCGACAGAGTACCTAAATTCAGGGTAACGAACAGAGCGCCCAAAACAGTAAAAATCGCACAAATAAACAAGACTTTCTCCGCTCGGATATAACTCATAATCCAACTACCGATAATACGCCCGATCATAAACAAGCCCAATCCACCAAAGGAAAGAACGATCGCTGCATCATGTGCATCCATCCACCCATCGTCAGTCACATAATTAATAAAGAAACTGTTAATCGATATTTCCGCTATTTCGTAGCAGAACAAGGCCATCACCCCCCAGGTAAAACAACGATGTTTCCACAATCCTTTCAACCCGGCTTTAGCCTCAGCAGTCGTATCTTCGCAATCGTCATGGTTGATCTCCGGCAAGCGGATGCGGAAGAAAATAAGAGCAACAGACAGGACGATAACGCCCATCACGGTATAGGGCAAAGCAATGTTAGCATCTCCGTTGCCGGAAAACAACAGCATCCCACCGATTACAGGTGCACAGATACAACCTAACCCGTTGAAGGATTGTGCCAGATTCAAACGACTGGCTGCCGTCTCGCGATCCCCAAGCTCTGTCACGTAAGGATTGGCTGCCGTCTCCAAGAATGTCAGTCCGCAACCGATCACAAACAGGGAAAAGAGAAAGAAGTTGAATGACATCAACTGTTCGCTCGGAATGAAAAGCAACGATCCGATCCCGTAAAGGATCAGACCGAACACCACCCCCTGGCGGTATCCGTATTTATTAATAAAAAGTCCGGCTGGGATAGCCATTGTGAAATAACCCGTGTACATCGTTGCCTGGATCAAAGCAGAATGAGCCTTCGTCATGACAAGCGCCTCCTGGAAATGCTTGTTCAGCACATCTAAAATAGCATGTGCAAAACCCCATAAGAAAAACAGAGATGTGACTAATACAAAAGGAACCAGATACTCTTTCTTTACCAACGATTTCTTTACTTTTTCCATTTTATTGTTATTTGTTTTATACTCATCTTATTCATTTACCGGATTGTAGGGAATCGTGAACCAGAAAGTCGAGCCTTTACCTAACTCCGAATCCACACCGATCTTGCCATCCAAAGACTGTATGATGGACTCGCAGATGGAAAGCCCCAACCCCGTTCCCTGGACAAAGCTGTCAAATTTAGCAAAACGTTCAAAAACATGCGGAATATTCTCCTCGGCAAGTCCTTTGCCGGTGTCCGCCACATAAAAGCGCAGGATAGCGCCTATCCTCTCATATCCCATCGTAATAGAACCCTCCGAAGTGTATTTGCAAGCATTACTGAGGAAATTGGAGAGAACCTGTGTCAGCCGATTCTTTTCCGAATGGATCACACAAGCAACAGACGGCAGATGGCAAACCAAATCGACACCATCCTTCACACGCGACTTATAGACCTGCTGCAAGTTATTGAATATCTCGGACAAGTCGACTGCCGAATAATTGAAATCCATCTGCCCGGCTTCGATCTTCGAAAGGTCGAGAATATCATTGACCAACTGGAGCAAAAGCTCATTATTCGTCTCGATGATCTTGACATATTCACCGATCTCATCCGGCTCTTCCGCCATCGCAATCAGGTTCGAGAAGCCGACAATCGCGTTTAGGGGCGTTCGTATCTCATGGCTCATATTGGCCAGGAAAGCGCTTTTCAACCGATTGGCTTCCTCCGCCTTATTACGCAGGCGGATCAGTTCGTTCGTCATCTTCAAGTCCGTAATATCGCGCCTCAACCCGATGAGCTTACGTATCTTTCCATTTTCATTCCGTCCATAGGGAACGGCATGCATCTCGAACCAGCGATCTCCCAGTGCTGGGACCATTGTCCTGATCTGGACCTCCATCACATGGATCTTTCCACAGGCAAGGTCTTCCAAACCTTTCCGAAGCAAATCACGGTCTTCGAGATCTACGAACGAAAGATACTCATCCAACGAAATTGTCATTCCTTCGAACACGGTAGACCGCGGCGAGTAGAAAATCCGAGTATCCGGATTGTACTCCCACGAGATAATCTGAGCAGCATCAAGAGTGAAATCCAACTGTAGTTTGTTCTCTTCAAGTTCCTGCCGTCTCTTCATCTCACCCGTTATATTTCTTTCCGTCCCGATAATCTGTTCGACCTCGCCAGTCTTTTCCGACTTCAACCCGATTGCATAGGTTTCGAACCAATCATAGCCTTCACCCCGCCGGAAGCGAAACACTTCCCTCAGTTTGTTTTCTACTCCCCTGGACAGGCGGGACATAAACCGACTGTATTTTTCTTTATCGTCCGGATGCAATAAATCCAGTGCACCTTTATTGCTCAAACCATCGTTGGCAAGCGTCTTCCGGTAAAGAGAGGTGAATGTATCCTTCTGCACATCATAGCACCAAGCCGACAGGGAACCGGCATCAAGGGCAACGGACAATTCCCGGCGTATATCATCAAGCTCGAGTTCATTCCTACGAATATCCGTCGTATCAACCATTGTAGCAACAATATATAGGTTTCCCTCTTTATCTTCCAAGCGCGTCTTAGTAGTAACAGCCCAACGGACAGGTAACCCGGTTTCTTCATCAAACAATACCCGGTTAAAAGAAATCGGCTTGTCGCTTTGCAACACCCGGTTATCTTCTTCCCTGAAAAGAGAAGCTTTCAAATCGTTCACTTCAAAATCATTCTTCCCCAACATACAATCAAAGGCCTCTTTATAAAATTCGGAGACTTTGTTGTTGTAGAACAGATAGCGGTACTCATTACTCACATCCTTGATAAACAATCCTACCGGCAGATTATCCATGATCGATTGCAGGAATGTTTTCAAACGCAGGATTTCCTTTTCGGCAACGACATAAGGAGTCACGTCATGGGTAAAGCAGATAACCGAATTATTCTCAAACGGCACAACACGTGCCTTTGTATATTTGATCCGATCCTTTTCCCCGTACTTGCAATTAAAGACAGTCACCTCACCCGTTTCGACCGTCCGCTTCACATGCAAGATAATTTCATCCAACATCTCTTTAGCCTGCGGATATTCAAGATGAAGATCCTTCAGATTCTTCCCTATCTGGCATCTCGTGTCGACATCTTTCCAATTGTGATTATCAGGGTTCACGATATCCACTATATTCAGATCGAAGTCATAGATGGTTGCCATGTCCGGCATCCGGCTCAAGAGTTCCATCATTTTGGTATTTGCCGTCTTGTAAGCGTCTTCCTTTCGTTTCCTGTAATTTAAGATACCAATAAAAATAACCACCATCAAAATAACCAAACAGACAAACAGGATCACTTCTATCGGATGTTCTTGCCATAATGAAGGTTCTTCGTTATAGAACACCGTATTTTCAGGCAACAACGAGGGGTCGATCCCTGAAGCTACAAACGTCGGATAGTTGATATAATAATTGGGAAGTGAAGGAGTGAACTGAAAAGCCGGACTATTTTCGAATCCTTTCGTCAGAACACAATGAGTCAGCAAAGCCAAGTCCTTACCCAAATCCTCTCCGGAAATAAAATAGCCACCGATGTAATTCATGTTCGACGTGCCCTGATCCAAAACCTGATAAACCGGCTTGGACGTATAACGTGCCAGCTCATTGTGGAGCATCGAATGTGCATGGGGATATTGAAGGGCATCGGTATACCATCCCGCCGATAAGATGGCATAGGAATCATCCATACAGGCAATCGAATCGAGTAGTTGGGGAGTAGACAGCTTACATCCATCCATATAGCGAAGGTCGAGCGAATCGATCTGCTCGAAAAGATCGTTGATATAAGACTCGAAAAACGCCATATTATAACGATTGTCATAACAAAACGCCACTTTGCGGATATGTGGCTGAAGTTGTTTTATCAGCGACAGGTTCTCAATGACAAAATCCTTATAGGAATATCCCGTTATTCTGAAATCGCCGAACGACTCTTTCATCGGCATCATATCGGCAACCGAAAACAGCTTCTTGTCTTTATTCTCATAATCAATGAAGGCTCCTTTCACATAACCCAACACGACAGGAATCTCATGCCAGCTATCCACACAAGTGACCCGATAGGAAGACCAAGCCTCATTGCCTAGCAGCACGACCACATCCGGCTTTACCTTATAGGCAGCAAAAAGCTGCCGCATCCATCCTACCCAGGTTTCAAAGACGGGAGAAGCCTCGCAGTCCATATACTCAACAAATATTTTCGCTTCCGAATCTACCCGCATCTGATCTATGAAAGACGCAATCAGATGGTTTCCCTCTTCCTTGATCGGAGAATAAGAGCTAATGACCAAAACCTTCTGACCATTGCCGCTTGTCGTCCTTGCCTCCACAGGGAAAAGAGAAAGAGTAAAAACAAATAAAATTATCAGTAGTTCGTCGATTATCAACTTGCCATTTAGCATCATTATCCCGTTGTTATTAGACTATACCTGCAAATGTACAGCATTTTTTCATTTCAAGAACCTAATATGCTTGTATTTGAGCCACATTATGGCAAAAACGTCCCATTAGCCAGAATACGATCATTGACATCAAGCCAATGCTAAGACGGATAATAAGGGAGTGTCAACCAGAAAATCGAGCCTTTTTTCTTCCGACTTAACTTTGAGCTCCCCCCAAGCATTCGACGACCATCTGAGAAGATGCTGTTTAAAAATTACCCACACATCCTTCCTGACACATAGGCACATCGACTTGAATAGCTTTAGTTTATTACAGTATAAAGTTACCCTACTACATATCTGGCATTCCTCCCCATCAATCGATAAATGGAAGCTACGATCAACCAGGAAATGGCAAATGCGACAACCGCGGCGGCAGGTATCTGTAAAGCCACCGGTACATGCAGGGCACGCATCAGAACGACACCCGGACCGGTAAAGAAATAATGCACCATATAGATTCCGAACCCACAAGTCGTCAGGTTTGCCAGCAAACTCTTGATCTTTTCGGATCGCACATCCACTTTTTTCATCAATAGGAAAACGGGGACCGTCATCATCACGACATTAAGAGAACAATAGGTAAAGAAAAGTTCCAGCAATTCTTCGCTGTATTCCGGCAGAGCGGTTACATAGCGGAAACCGAAAAAAGTTACGACATAGCCGATCAAAAACATCGGGATCCCGACCAACAAGATTTTATTCAGACTCCAGTCGTGATTGCGCAGGTAATGTCCTAAAAGCAGATAGCCGTTGAACCCGGCAAAATAATACAACATATTGAAGGAGTTCCAGGAACAGCCTCCCCAGACATAAGGTGAAACGAACTGATAGTAATACGGTAGCAACGTCGACACGCCCCAGGCCAGCAGAAACCATAACTTGGCCTTTTCAGAAGCCTTTTCCACCCAGGCAGAGAAAATAGGCAGGTACAGATACAGACCGATCAATAGATAGATATAC
>ENA-OROK01002380-OROK01002380.1-human-gut-metagenome-genome-assembly--contig:-NODE-2380-length-16236-cov-7.572338_pt1 | contig 16236 bp, 16 predicted proteins | sample MGYA00242127_ERZ509046 | MGnify/ENA primary metagenome ERZ509046 (study PRJEB26280, sample SAMEA2338728) | human gut metagenome | biome: human gut; feature: human-associated habitat; material: faeces... | reverse complement strand
ATTTTGCAAAGCTATTAAATAAAAAATACGGAACCCATACTGAATCCCGTATTTTGCATTTACACAAAATATTTTATAGTGCCAATTGAAAAAATAAGGGAGACCGAACTATACTACGTTCAGTCTCCTTTTATTCTTATTTTTTTCTTGATTTATACTTCCTACGCTCACATCCGAAAGTATTATGTGAGTAGGCATATTCAAAATCGAGTACTATAAAATATTATATCTTTCTACTTCATGTATATATTAGCCAAATGAGAAGAAGCAACGGTCTTCCACGTAGACTGCTATCAAACCATTTATACGCTATATACATATTTTATCTTTTCTAGCAAGCCAACCAATTGCCAAAGCTGTACTTTTGACGCTAAAATTTAGTTGTCTTGCTAACTCAGGAATACTAATTTCCTTTACCTCATTCAGAACTTGCCAGACTTTTCCGGCATTGAGCCCCACGATTTTCTTGTCCATAAGACTTTGTATTTAGATGTTATTAATGACTAAGACACTCACAATGAGATGGGATGCCCCAGTAGAGTACTAGAAGATGCTCAGACAAGTAACGAAACACTTATCCAATATATGAATTATTTTACATAAACCTAAATATTACATCTTTTTATTTTATTTTTCTGTTAAGATAGGGATAATATGGTACTAAGAGAATATTGAGGCGTTTCAAAGAGTATTATTCAAGACATTGTTAAAATCTCCTTCCACGTTTTAAGCAGCCGTTTGTATAATAATTAAACATGCTGTAAATACATAAAAAAGATCTGAACTTATAATTCCTCATCCACACTTGATAAGTCTTGTAGCCAAAGATGAAAACTATCAACCTCTGCATATTGACCTACCATATCTATGTAATTAATAGCATAAGATAAGTTTACTTCATATCCATAATAATACATCAATTCTTGTATCAATTCTTCTGGTGTTATCATAAAACTTATTATTCTGTAGGTGAACGATTATTCATAATGGTCTGTAACATATTAGAGCATCTTTCATACTCCTCTTCATATTCAGCCTTAAACTTACTACATTCAAGAGCTATATTTATCCACATTGGATTACCTCTCATTTTCAGAAATTTATTCCACTCTTCCGATGAAAAATAGGAGTCTGGTAAATTATCAAACTCTTCTACTGAAGAAAGAGAGTAACCCTTACGGGCTAAAAACATGTCATGAATAATCCAATTCAAAAAAACTTCATAATATTCTGTATATTGGTTGACTTTTAATTCATTACGAGATAAGAAAGTTTTAATTAATGCAGCAGAATTAGAAATCCATTCACCTAAAATCATACCATCCTCACAGAACCCTCTTGCTAAATCTTCTAATTCAGGTTTAACACATTCAAGATGATTATTTCGTAGAAAAAAGAATTTCATTATTTGAATGGTTGTATATTGTTTCTCATCTTTATTAACTACCAAGAAACGTTCTATATAACGTTCAAAGAAATGAGAGGAGAAAATTAGCAACATATCAACGCCCCTAAGTGAATATGCTGCCCAAAGTGCTCCTCCATATCTAAAAATAATATAAATATGAGGAATTGCAAGATCAGCATCCTTTTTAGACTCTGCATAAAAGCCAATAAACCATTTATTATTTCTCCTGGTAATAACTTCTGCATCCCATATCCATGGATATGTCATACGCTTTAGTCTCATTTTTTTAAACTTAGGCTCAAACTTTGTCCAGCGTGCAACTACCTCTTTGTAGTCAGACTGAATTTCTTTCACTAATTCAGTCAATGTCATTGTTGATAAAATCATAATGTAAAGTTATAAGACTCTATCAAGAGCTAGAGGGTGAAACAAAGTATAACAAAACCAATGATTAATAATATAATGAGATACATCCCTTTATATTCTCCATTACTTATATCACCAGAGTTAACTACCTGTAATTTAAGATTATCGCTTAGATTATTACAATTTTTGTTAACCTCCGAAAATCGACTTTTTCTCATGTCACTAAAGGATATAAACTTTTCACCGGTTGATAACCAGCTAATCTGGCTCGGCACTAAATTCTTTACCCCTACAGTTGTATTCACAATTTTAAGATTAGCAGATTTAGGATTGATTATATTCCCCATTGGCATTATCCACATTCCAGAACACTCAAAATCACGATTAAGAGTTACAACCACTAAATAATCTGCCTTGTTTTCTGTAAGATTATTTATTCTTCTAGTTTCAGAATTTCGCCTTTCACTATCGTATACTCGCCTTGTTTTAATTTCAAAAGTTAATCCATCTTGATTTATTGCATCTAAGCCTCTTTCATTTTTATTATCACATAATTGTAGATTTAAACGCTTATAAGCGTAATATTCTCCAATATCTCCTACAACTCTACGACTTCTAATAATACCTTCTTCTTGTAGTTTCAGATAATTCAGAGCAAAGTTCCTAATGGCAGTTTGCTCTTTTTCCAACAACTTTAGGTGAGATATATTTTGAGAAAACATGGATACAACAGAACTATTAATGTAATATCTTTCTGCATTTATTTTATCAGAGGGAATTTTTAAGATAGTCAGAGGGATATAATATTTATCTAAGTATACAATAACAAGATAATCAAACTCCTGACATTTCAAACCAGATATACGATAGTTAAAATCATTGTTGGATATTACTTTGGATTTAATCTGATACTTGTATCCTTGAGAACATATTGCATCATATGCTTTTGTCGACCTATTAGCCAAACTAAGGTTAAAGTATCTGGAAGCAATAAACTCTCCTATCTCTCCTGTAAAACTATCAGTACGTGTTATTCCTAAAGCCAAAAGCTCATCATTACGATCGGCAAACTCTTTCAATAATGTTTCTCTTATTAGTTCTTGTTCTCTCATAATCTTTCTGTCATTTCAATATAATACCTTTTCATGTTCTGAACTCCCATTCTTCTTAATGCTATAATGTCTTTTTCATAATAGGCATTAGCAATATTCTTGCCTAAAGGCGTCGGTGAACTATAAACTATTCGTTGAGGTATCATGTCTTTATTTTCATTAGGTATCAGATAAAAATCAGTTTCATCAACGATAGAATCAACGACTTGATTTCCTTTTAAACTTAATGATGTATGCTGGGATATATTTTCTGTCGAATACAATTTCATATATCTTTCCTTTTGATATAAAGATAAAATGAGAATAAAACATTCTGATTTTATAGTATATACCTCCTTCAACCGGGTATGTTGATGATAACCATTAATATATTTAAAATCTCTCTTTTTCTTTTCTAACAATGTTCTGATAGGAATTTTATTTACATTTCCTTTATCATAGCACAATAACAAGAATCCATTTTTGCAACTTTCCAACAAAGCTACAGATTTTAATAACTCTTCTTGACTACAAGGCGTTTCGGAAATGACATATGCCCCGTTCTTATATAAATTCCAATAAGCCAATACCTTATCATTAGTCATTTTTAGAGGAGATATTGGTTGTTCATCCAAAGCCCTATCTTCAATCTCAACCATATTATCTTCCTGTTCAGGGCAGTATTTTTGGTTCTCCTCAGATATTGTTGCTAAATGGATTTTTTTAATATTATTCCATGTGCAGGAGTCATCACTATCCATCATTTCTAATAATGAATAAATATATTGATTGGTTTCCTTCTTCTGTACAGATAAGAACATACATTTTAAACGATGAAATGCTATTTTATAATATTGAAAGAGTTTCTCATAGTTCACCTTTCCCTTTAAGAAGATAATGAGCATCCCTAAAGCTGCCAATATATTTAGTAATATTGAAGAATCTATTTGAGAACTCGCAGTTTGTTCTTCGATTACTTCTTGTTTCAATTTCAACATTTCTATTTTTAATCGATGGGATAAGATAGCAATAAATGCTTCTATATATTTATGATAAATAACAGATTCATTTTTATGGAATAGTTCGCCAATCCGTATATACTGAACTGTCCTACTTTTAAATAAGAATGAATCTATTTCCATAAGACCTAATATTACATTTCCTTCTTTCTTGGCTTCACCCATGATTCCTTCTACATTTATCGTTTGAATGAACTCATTAAGGAAGCCCTGTATCCGATCATTCTGCAAAAGTAAAACTGCTTTAGCTAGTCCCTCATACTTAGTGAGTTTGGGTATTTTTTTCCAAGATCTATAATTTGATTTAGTCCAATTTATAAGACATATCATCAACTGTGAAAACTCATACAATTTCGCTAAGTTCCCCTGTTGTATAACATTATATTTTAACTTTCGATCTAAAAAACGTATATACAACCTAATCCATTTATCATCATGCTGTTTTATTAACAAATCAATGTGATGCCATTGCGTAATTGTTTTTTTATCTTCTATTCCATATAAAGCATTATAAAAATATTCTTTAATGAATTCTTCTTTATTGATATCTCTAAAAAGCAATTCAGCATCTATCCATAAAGGAGATTGTTTGGAAATGGGATATAGCTTTAACACTAGAATTTTCTGTGTCTTTTCAATAGATATTATTTGGCATGTAATGGGAGTATTTTCTTTCTTTTGTTCTAGTGATAATTCTTCATAGAGAAAATGAGTTAACCCATAATTATCACTTAAAACTACACATTTATTTCCAGACATATCAATACCATCTTTTATATAATAAAATGTATATATATTATTTATTGTATACAATTCATATAATATTGATAATTTATCTTCTACAAAAATATGGGAGCCATAAGAGTCTGTTCCTCTATATTCACACCGTATAATATTTTTAGATGGATTTTGATAGATTTCAAACGGTTGCATTTTCACCCAACATTCTTTGTCCTCAACTTTTATCACATAATAGTGATTATGCTTGGCCTCTGCAATTCTTTCCACCGTAAAATTATAGCTTAGTCCTTTTTCTAACATCATAATATTATAATTTAAGTAAAATATAAAAAAAGCGTGGAGTTATATTATCTATCCCGTTAGAGGCTCTGGTAAACCTGAATGTAAATAGACAATATCCCCACACTTGTGATGTATATAACCTGAATAAGTATATACAAACAAGTGATGAGCGTGATTGCCATCCTTACATTCTTCGAAAATTTACCAGACTTTCTAACGAAGGATAAAAGCTACACTTTCATCAACAAACTATGTAATAAAGACGGATTATGTACCGCCTTTGCAAAACTACAAAAAGTTTGTTGACTTTCAAACTCAAAAAGGGATATTGTTTGAACTAATAAAATCAATCACTTTAACCGAATTCATCTATATTATTCTGAAAAGTGGAAAGAAGAAGCATATAATTCATACTTTGCCGTTTATCTTCTATTCCGTCTAAAGAATTGAATTGTTATTGAATTATACTTTAATTAGATTTCATAGTTTACAATATCTTTTATCCGGGATCTTAGTATATTATGAGTTTCTTTTCAAGGCTTTTTCATAGATATTCCATATTCTTTCTCTTAGATGCAGAGGTTTGATAACAGTCAACGAAGTACTTCGCGACAACAAATTCATTACAAAATCATTAGTAATACGGAGATGTAATTTAATCCTGAACTCCTCTTCATTATCTACTATAATCTTTTGTGAGTGATGCAATGGAACCGATTTCAAAAAACTGCCATCCAAAGGGCTATAACTTAGTTCAATATTTTCTACCGGTATATCCAGTTGGTTCCAAATTCCATAACAATCCTTAAAAAGATTATTCACATCAATATTCATATTACGTTTAAAGGTTCTTTCGAACACAACTCTAAGATTATAGATGCAATCTACACTATAAGTTTTTAACATATTCCCATCATAAGCAAGAAGATACCATCGTCGTTGATCCTCCTTTAAATAGTGTGGAAATACTTCTTTTTTTCGGATCTTCCCATTTTCTCGGATATACATATAATCAAATATCACCGGATGTGAGAATTTAATAGCTTTTATCAAAAGTGGCAACCATTCATTATTCGAGGGGCGATGGTGCTCTGCCAATATATAAGTATGAAAATTAGACGTATTGTTTAGAGCATTCAATATGTCGAAGTTGCAAAGAAGCCTCTCATACTGCTCCTTTTTTTGATCATCTTCTTCATTGATATAATAACCATTTTGCTTTTTATCAAAATTGATACGAAAACCAAATAAATCTTCAATTTCATTGAAATCTCTTTGCAATGTTCTGAAATCAACTGGCGCTCCGTCTCTTTCTTCCATACGAAGAGCCACATATCTCTCCAGTTCTTCCCGCGACACATATCGCTGAAGTCCTTTGAGCTTATTGATTATGATCAACATACGTTGTAATCCCTCTAATTTTCTACCCATATTATTAACCATCTTTATTTCCTGTAGACAAAGATAGTGAGGGAGGACGACAAAACGTGTCGCCAAGAAAAAAAATCCTATACTTCTTGCATTTTATAAAAGCATGTCAGAAATCAATATTCAGAACTTTTGTAACTTTTCAAGACTTATTTTCGATTATAGTTGAATGGAACAACAAGACTATATAAAAAAGACCAATACATCTATTTCTAAAAAAATAATGAAGAACAGGTCAAGATATTACTATAAAAGAGACCATATGCTTGAAAAGATGTCATGACTAACTATATCCAAATCATGATGCAAAAAATGTAATAAGTATATGCAATGTCAAGATTTTAAATTAACCTTTATAAATAATATAAGAAAATTATGCACAAACTTTCCTTTCAATCCTATTCCTTAACAACATTAGAGGCTTTATTTGCCAATATGTTAGTCTTAAAGCATCTAATATAGTTCTAAAAACGTAACCGGAGTTGGATTATGATTTTCCTTCTCCGGTTTTTACTTATTCTTTTATAACTTAAATCCATCAGGTAGGATTAGATTCACCTTTTTTCCGTATTCCACTACCATAACGATATTCTTCCAGTTGCTTCTGACATAAGGAAGATTCTGTAAAACCGGACTGAGCTATTAACCGTCTCCTTCCTTCAAGTACCCAGTTCATTATTCCGGGGAGTTCAGTGGAAATAATCTTTTCAGCCAGTCTCGGATCCACTTCCTGCTTTGAGATCTGAACGCCAAAGGGAGCAATAAGAAATCTCCTGAAATATCCGTTCGATTTGTCATTGGTCTTTGGAAGCTCATTCAAACAGAAAATCATCTTGGCATAGTCTGTCAGTGTCGCCACATCCTTATACAATAGTCTGGAACTGATAGGTTCTCCACTTGCGATACGTTTGAATATATCTCCTGAAAAAGCGTTAGGAGCAACATCAGAACAAGTATTCAATAGTTTTCCACCGAGATTTGCTCTGCTTCTGTCTCCGTTTTCACCACACATATCCGATAAGGATTCATGGGAAATATTCTCTTTACCCAGGAGAGCTTCAATAATATCAACGAACACAGATTTTCCATTTCTTCCTGAACCATAGAGAAAGAGACACTTTTCCAGTTTCAAGGAGGTAAAGATCCAGCCTATATATTCAGCCAATACCTTCTGAGTATCCTTGTCCGGTAACACTCTATCCAGGTACTTCATAAACATCTGACACGTGGCGTTAGAGTCATAATTGTAAGGGAGAACATACCTGAAATAGTTCTGATATGAATGCTGTATCAAATTTCCAGTTTTAAGTCAAGTGTACCATTCAGAAAATTTATCTTCTCCTTGTCCTGCTCCATAGTCACACCCATAACCGTATATGGAAATTGCTTGAACAATCCTTCTATCGTTTCCCTTTGTGAAGCTTTGATTCTATCTCCTGACATCTTTGCATAAGCGTATTTAAGAAACACTTTCAGATCAAAATCCTCAATTCTTATCCAATGTGTTCCGGTGTAACAATAGACACACTGATCCTCAAAAGTCTGGAATGGATGATTGATACCTATTGCTGTCTGTTGTATCTTATCACAAGCACCGGCAATACTTTCCTGCGTTCCCACAATACTTTTTAGAGAAGTGATTATATACTGTAATAAAGATCTGTAATTCATAATTTTCTATATTTACTACCGATTTTACCTTTGTTGTCAACCCACTCATAAGCTTTCTTGATTTCACGCTTTAGTTCTGCTTCTGGAAAGTCAGGAGCTATATGTTCTTTCAAATTCACATAAGCAATGCTCTCTGATAATCCCCACTCAGCAAGTTCCCTGGCTCTTTTGAAGGTTGAATCATGTCTTCTTCCAGGAGTCATTGGATATCTATAGAATCCACCTTCCAGGAAATTTATGATCCTACCAATCTCACTAGCGGAACAACTTATGAATTTAGAGTTACCGGAGGAAGTAGGAATAGATTGGAAGTTAGATTTTCTAACCGTCCATACCTTACTATTCTGATTCTGATAAAGATTAGGATCACTACTGAGAAAACATGCTCTTGATATTCCTTTGCAACTATCATCCCAGAATGGAGAGTTATAATAATCCTTCAAAGCATCAAGATATTCATTATGACTTGTATTATCAATGTTATTGGCTACACGGACGAGAACTTTATACCCCCTACCGGAAGGAGAAAGGAATGCAGCATAGGTATATGGATCTCTAATCAGCATATTCCAGACATTAACCATTTCTTGAACCGGAATCTTGTCGAAATCAAGAACAACAAGACCTGAAGGAGTGATAAGAGCATCATTACAGAATCTTCCAAATGTTCCGGTAAAAAGACAGATTGGTAGCTTCTCTTTAAGTTCAGAATACTTTGGACGGTCACTGACATAGAAAGCTCTCATTGTATCAATCTTTTCTTTCAATTTCTCCAGCCTGATAATATCCAATACCAGATCGACATCGACGTGGTTAGGAGGATATTCCATAGTTCTAAATCTTTTCATACCAGTCAGAGGATCAATATATTCCTGACTGTAAGGTTTTTCTTTACATACTGTTACTAGAATCATAATCTTATTTTTTTAATTGTTAATGTTTTATCTTTCTTCTTCCCACCCTCAAAGAGAGAAAGGGGGGAAAGCGGAAAGGGGAAACTGTAAAACCTGTTTTTTTACTAATTTTAGAATAGATGAAATAGAGAAAGTTATAGTAAAATAGTCTTTTCCACCCCATTTCCCCCATTTCCCCTCTCTTTCCCCTTTGAGGTAGGGAAAGAAAAGTAATCTAATCAAAAGGTGAAGAAAGTTTGATTACAGAACTACTCAGACCTATCTTTACTCCTTTTTTGCTGTCTTCTTCCACTACATAACCTTCATCTTTCAGTTTCATCTTGAAGTTCTCTCTAGTTTCAGATCTTAGGTCATTATTCTTGCAATATTCCCGATACTTGTTGAACAGGAGAGTCAAACCTGTTTTATTGTCATTATCAGGAACACATTGTTGGGCATTCAGAAACATTACTACCGTATCTGTATCTTCCTTGTATGCCTGTTCCAAAGTTTCAAGAGTAGGAGATTTGCTGAGTTTCTTTCCATTCCTGATAAACCTTCTCAGACCTTCGATAGCCCAAATTAGAATACCGGATAATTCAGTTTTCAGTTTCCTGGCTAAATCAGGATCAGCCTTGCTCTTGTCTATCTTCACATTGAAAGGGATAATCAATAGTCTTCTTCTGAATCCAAAAGATGTATCAGCACTGGAAGGCATTGAATTGCAGTTGAAAGCAAGGCGAGCATAGTCCTTTACGATTTCAGGTTCTTTATATAATCTTCTGGCTTCAACCGGTTCACCACTCGTCAGCTGCTTGAAGATACCATTGGCGAAAATCTTACCATTGAAATCACTGCTGTAGTTCAGCAATTTGTTCCGTATCATGGCTCTACTATATCCTTTATCGTCGCATAGGGAATTTATGTTATAAGAACAAACATTGTCTTCGCCAAGCAGAGCCATTGTAATCCAGGAAAACACACTCTTACCATTGAAGCCTGATCCTACACAACACAATGCTTTTTCCAGTTTGATGAAAGGATTGAGACAGCAGCCGATAAACTCCTGCAATATCAGTTGGACATCCTTATCTGGAAGAACCTCATTCAGAAACCTATGGAACATGGGACACTCTGCTTTCGGGTCATACTCATAAGGAAGGACATAGAAAAAATAATCATCTGCTGAATGTTCCTGCTCCTTCACACTTCCATCGTTACCAATGACAAGAGTTGTATTAGTCAGATTGATTTTTGTGGTATTTTTATCCCTTTCCATCTGTCTGTAAAGTGAATAGCAAGCCTGTTCATAGACCCTGTTTACTATCCTTACAGTCTTTGAAGTATATTTGTCAGCTCCCATTTTTTGAAACGCCTTACCTAAAAAATGTTTCAGGTCAAGTTCGTTTATCGGTACCCAGTACACTTTATTATATAGATAGCCTGTCTTTCCTTCATTGATTACCAAGCCATATCCTAATTGTTCTGCTACTTCTTTTACCTTTTCAGCAACAAGGACAGATTTGGTCTCATCAGTGACCTGGATGGAATAGATCTTCTCCTGCAAAAGTTCCTTCACATCAGGATCCGTTTCCTTCTCCAGCCTTTGGTACAATCTCTTAGCATAAATCTCCTTACAATCCACTTTGGGAAAGCCATCAAGGATTTCTTTTTGAATATTTTTTAGACTATTCATTTACTGTTTTTATAGTTAGTTTTTAATATCCACTTGTTTTTAAGCCCCTTACTTCCTATACCCAGGATATTTTCAAGTATAGGAGGGGCTGTAATGAAAAGAATTAGTTTTTCCATTATCATAATTTTGTCAATAAATTTTAGTAGTTAGTAAAGTAAGCAGGCGCCTGTACTTACTTCATGTATATCAGAATTTAATATATCTGCTTGGGATGGTTTCGATACTTATTTCTTCATCCTCCATGTCAGATTGTAACAGAGCATACCAAAGATTCAGGTCGCTACCAACAACAACCAGTTTCTTTTCCAGGTCATTATCAAGGGAGGTTACAAGATCGCCATTATCATCAACAATGGAGATCCCACGTATCAGATAATCATAAGCCTGAGCCACGTGTACTATGATGTTATTAGTAGAACACATCAACTGACATTGTAGCTTGTTGATCATTCCCGTATCAAGTTTTGGTTTCTGAGGAAGGCAGACAATGAAACCACCTTCCTTGAATTGTTTTAGTTTTTTCATCTGTCGGATATTATTTATAGAATCCCCACCACCTCTCACATGGTGGGAAACTTTCATTTACATTTGAGATTGAAAATCAGCAAAGAGTTCGTTCAACTTAGCAATGATCATATTGTCCTTGCTTTGGCTGGGACTCTTCTTCATCTGGCTTATTTCCTGTGCATTACTAGTGCCTAATCCTTCCAGAAATGTAACCAATAAATTCATAGCTTCACTTCGTCTCATTTCCATTACCATCAGGAAGTTCAGTTGTTTATAAATCCATTCTGGTAGCACTTTCCAACCGAGAACTTTGGCAGAGTTTCCTTCAAAAGACTTAGCCGCTGCTTCATAAAGTTTCTTATCATTCTCAAATGATGTTGTATCAGCCAGATCCTCCAGCTTTTGATTATCAGTCGAAGCTTTAATACAGGTTGTCTTTGAATTGGTTTTTCCACCATTTACCCAAGCCCAGGCAGCAGAGTCAGATCCATTTTTGGCTTTTTCCTTAACCCACTTCAATTTTTCAGTAGATATGCCTTTCTCCTGAGCAGTAGTAAGAAGTTGTGTCAGCCAGTCCATACCATCCCAGGGATTCGTAGCAGAATTCGCCTCTCTCAGTAGTGTAGGAACATCATAATTGTTGATAAGAGGAAGATAGGCATAACCTTCATATTCGGCTTTACCTTCTTTCCTTAATTTCTTATTCAACTGTCTGAGAGCCTCCATGCGGTGCTGCCCATCAATTACAATCAGGATAAGAGCAAGGTTTGGAGTGTCTTCTGTAATCGGATTTCCATTATCATCTTCCAGTTCCAGCCCAGCTTTTAGACAAACGATAGCAGGTACAACAAGGAATGGAGAAATGATACCGTTACAAGCCTGGATGGAAGAAATCTTTTTCTTTACTTGTTTCTGATCTATATCGCGATTGATCTTGATGCGACCGAAAGAATACCCCAGCCCATATAGGACAGATAAAGTGAATATTTCTCCTCTCGTCAACTTTGGGAGTACTGTTTTTTTAATTTCTTCTTTGTTCGTCTCTGAATTTAGTTGTTGTGTATCACCAGCAGATACACTTGCCTGTAGATTCTTATCCTCTACAGCGGATCCTTTCACACTTGCTTCTTGTAGATCGTGTGTAGAAACTGCTTCATCAATCAATTTTTTTTCCATACTACTTTTTAATTTTTGGCGTTAAGCTTCACTTTCTTATTACTCACACGCAGGATTTCCAATACCTTGTAGGTATCAAAGATCACTGTCTTACCATTCTGAAAGACTGCATCATCAAGCAATCCATCAGCTTTCATCCTGCTTACCGTGCTTACAGAGATACCTAATATCTGTGCAAGTGCTTTGATACCTGTTACGAACTGAGGTAGATTAGAATAACTATCCACCGGAGGGTATTTTATCTCCTCCTTTGTCTCTGTCCCCTTTGCGTAACCCAATAATGCTATGAATTCCGCACCGTTCATGGTCAGCACAGCTTTATCAAGAAGTGCTTCGACTGATGATTTTACTTCTTGTTGCATAATTTTCATTTTTTAATTGTTTAATCTCCTTGCAAGGATGGCGCAAAGTTCTGTGCTATTTTTGAGAAGATTTTTGCGGAGGAAGCAGAGAGGAATGTCTTTTTAGTAGAGGAATAAAAAAAGCTCCCTATAAATCAAATGTTTATGAATTTATAAGGAGCTGAATGAGGAATACTGGAGGAATAAGCGAGGAATGGAAGGAAAATTAGGCTATTCCGATAATTTTCTTGTTCCTTTGTCATCCAATAAAATTTTCAAATGAGATGTTTCTTCCTTTTTTAACATCTTTTTAGCCTTATCTTTAGACTTGCTAAAATTGTAGTAACTGCCTTCTATTAATCTACTGTCTATGCCAAAAATATCAACTATATAGGTAACGAAGTCTTTATTAAATTCAAAATTCTTCCAAACGAAATATTTAGAGAGGAACAGAATGCAGGCAAATCCATATACTGAATAACGGTTATCTAACTCACGGGCGATATTAGTAACTGCTGTCAGATGATTGTTTTTAAAAGAAGCACCTACTTTTGTCTTATCTTCACAAACTACAAAACGTAAATATGGTTTCAAATTCTCAAATATACTTTCTATTGATGGCGAATCTAATCTTAAAGTATTATTATTAGATTCTAAAATCAAATCGGAATGTAGGTTCTTATTTTCATCTGTTTGTTTAATGCTCTGTTTCCTGTTATTTAAATCATAATCAATTATATTTATTCTCTTTAAGTTAATAATTCCTTCAAAGAATGGGAATGGTAAAGATAACTCTTCTCCAGTTTCTTTACACCACCATTCGTATTCATATTGAATCATAGGAGCATAAGTCTGTTCTTTAAATGTAGAAAACATCGCCCCTTTAATAGCGTTTGATACTTTTTCTGACATTAAAGTAAATCCTAATTTTATCATATTTTGGGGATTTTCATAAACAAAATAATAACATACAAACAGAAAATCTAATTCTAAGTATTCATATTTATCTTCAAGTTCTTGGGGCATTGAGTCTTCTATGTCTGTAAAAGATTTAATTTGAAGACTGTGATTAAATAAATAATCTAGAATATCTTGTGGTATAAAACTTTCAATATCACCTTCAAACAAGGATTTAATCGTATAGTAAATAGAAGCAATTCGTTCTTTATATATTATCAAGTATTTTTCCCCTAAATATTTTGCAGTTTTCAATAAATCTAAAATGGATAAGGCTGATTCATTCTTGCAAAAATCAATAAAACCTTTTCCGAAAAAACTGATTATGCCCCACAAAGACATATTCACCCAATTATCAAAGCTAATAATAGGAAGAAAATTATGTATATCACAAAGTAAATTACGAAAGTCATCTATATTGTTTATGTGTTCTATATCATTCATTCTGCGAATAAAATATTGGGAATCTTCTATTCCCAAATTATGCAACATATACTCGGGATTGGAATGATTTTTAATAGCTAAACTTATACCAAGAAAAAGAAGATAGTCAATTAAAAAATCGATTTTATCATTTGGTGGTAAGGATCCAATATTTGTGGTTTCATTATCCTCTGAAATACTATCAGCAAAAGATAGCAACATATTGTTGAATTTATCTGCTTCACGATGAGGAAAAGTGTTTTCATCTAATTTAGCTATACCTTCTTTTATTTTGAGAAGAAATATTTCACCTATATTGGTAATCTCATCACTACATTTAATTTCTTCTTTTAAAATTTTTTTAGCAAAAACACTATATTCAACAATTGTCATAACATTGATTATTTAAAAGTTAAACATAAAAAAGCAGCATCCAGAAACTTCCTAGATGCTGCCCCAAATATAACGAATAATCCTAAGCAATCTTCTTTACATACTCAAAAAGTTGCTGTAACTGCTCTGAATTCATCCTTTCCATGCTTTCTATGATACCTGACTTGTATTGATGCTGGTTCCATTTTTCCATCTGCATTTTCTGTGTTTCATCAGCCACTTCAATGTAAGGTTTCATTGATTCATAATCAGAATGACCCGTACAAGACATTACTACACTGGCTGGAATACCAAGAGCAAGTGAACAACATACAAAGGTTCTTCTAGCATCATGACAAGAAATCTGCTCCCAAAATTTATAGGTATCTTCATGTCGTGTATTACCTTTAAAATAGACTTGGGATATTTCACGATCCAGTCCTGCCAATTTAGCAGCCTCTTTCAAGTAATCATTCAACTTTTGATTGCTTGGAACAGGAAAGACTGTATCACCTTTATACCATGAATATTTATCAAGGATCTTTTGAGCGTGTTCATTTAAAGCAATATGGAGTTTATCATCAGTCTTCTCAGTGCAAAAGTCCAAGCAGCCGTCCACTATATTGACAGATCTAAGTGCAGCCAAGTCCGAATATCTGAGTGAAGTGAAAGCCATGAAACAAAACATATCCCTCGCTTTTGATAGGTATTCTTTCTCTTTCGGAAATTCAAAATGAAAGAAGTGCATCAGTTCCTTGTATTTTAAAAAGGTTACAGCTTTAGGTATAACTTTTAGTTTAGGTTTAAATTCCAGTACACCAGGTTGTATCGTATACCCATTTCTAGAAACCCAACGGAGGAATGATTTTAAAATTCTAAATTGCTTAACAATCGTCCTATTTCGATAATCATTTTTTATATACCAATTCATTAGTTGAACCATCTTGTCCTTATCCAGTGTTTCCAGTTCAACTTTAGAATCACAACCAGTTAATTGCTGCCACATCTGTCCATACTTATATTTTGCAGCTTCACTCCAACTACCCTCCAATGCTTTTACAGATAAAAAATCCTTAAACACATCTTCCAATGTTTTCACTGTATCTTCTTCTCCTAACATTTCCAACTTTGCTCTGCCCAGTTTTTCATTAACCAGTTCTTTCAGGTCAATAGTAGTCGGTATCTCAGAATGTAGTGAATATTCAGTAAACGCCTCTTCAATACAAATCAGGAAACTACGAATTGCATTGTTGATTTCACGTGCATACACAGTCTTTCCACCAATCTTATGTGTAGTGTTGCTTTTTACCAGTTGTTTATCACTATCCCATTTGAGAGGATCAATAGTGTAACCAACAGAGAAACCTACTTCATTCTTCTTGCTGTTCCATCTAACACGAATCATTAGTTGTCCGTTCTTCATTACATAAGCTCTTGTGCTAAAATTTGTCTTCTTCATATACTTTACTTAATTTTGTTGCGAAGTTAAAGGAGATATTTTGCAGGAAAAAGACCTTGCTATCACATGAATGTACACGATAGTAAAAGCTGTTTTTCCTGATTTTATTCCTTAAATTCAAAGGCAAAGATATGAAGGCTAGTCGGGGGGAGTAAGACCCTTTAACTACTCCCCCGATTTTAGAATATATAAGAATTGAAACGATACTACACAATAGGCTCAAAATAATTAAAATATTTATTATCAAACAGATATAAAATCATATATAATCAACTAAATTCATTCTATAAGTCTCATACGCTCCACGAAAATTAAAACGGTTAGATTAGTCTAATCGTTTTTTTTGTACGCATTAACGAGCTATAAATTTACATATAGTCCATTTTCATTCGACAACTCATGAAAG
>ENA-OROK01002347-OROK01002347.1-human-gut-metagenome-genome-assembly--contig:-NODE-2347-length-16409-cov-16.191390_pt1 | contig 16409 bp, 15 predicted proteins | sample MGYA00242127_ERZ509046 | MGnify/ENA primary metagenome ERZ509046 (study PRJEB26280, sample SAMEA2338728) | human gut metagenome | biome: human gut; feature: human-associated habitat; material: faeces... | reverse complement strand
GCGTCCGCGAGTTCGAGCAGATGGAGCTGGAGTTCTTCTGCAAGCCCGGCACCGATCTGGAGTGGTTCAACTACTGGCGCACCTTCTGCCACAACTGGCTGCTGGGTATCGGCCTGAAGGATGAGAATCTCCGCCTGCGCGACCACGATCCCGAGGAGCTGTGCTTCTACTCCAAGGCCACCACGGACTTCGAGTTCCTGTTCCCCTTCGGCTGGGGCGAGCTGTGGGGCGTGGCCGACCGCACCGACTATGACCTGACCCAGCACCAAACCGTGTCCGGCAAGGATCTGACCTACTTCGATCCCGAGACGAATGAGCGCTACATCCCCTATGTGGTGGAGCCGTCTCTGGGCGTGGAGCGCAGCGTGCTGGCCGTGCTGGTGGACGCCTACGACGAGGAGGTGGTGGACGCGGAGAAGAACGACGTCCGCGTGGTGCTGCACCTGCACCCGGCGCTGGCCCCCTACAAGGCGGCGGTGCTGCCCCTGAGCAAAAAGCTCAGCGACAAGGCCCGCGAGATCTATGCCGAGCTGGCAAAGGAGTGGATGATCGACTTCGACGAGACGGGCTCCATCGGCAAGCGCTACCGCCGCGAGGACGAGGTGGGCACACCGTACTGCATCACCGTGGACTTCGACACCGTGGGCGATGCGGAGAAGGCCGGCGACAACTGCGTCACCGTCCGCGAGCGCGACACCATGGAGCAGGTGCGTGTCCCCATCAGCGAGCTGAAGGCCTATCTGGCAGAGAAGCTGGCGTACTGAGCATAGACAAGACATCAAGAGAGACGGACGCTCGGCGTCCGTCTCTTTTGACTATGGGGAGGGGCAAGAGCTTCCGTCCGTTTTCACTTACTTGTAGTAGTCCGTTTCGTCCTCCAGCGCCATGGAAAGCCCGTTGTGGTACACAGGGATGGTCTGGAACTTAAAGCGGCTGGCACGGTGCCTGGCGTCGATCTGCTCCTTGATGGCGGGTTCCGCCACGCCGCGGCGGACATATTCGTTCACCGCATGGTAGGTGAAGCCCAGATTGTCCTCGTCCGTCAGGCCGGTGAGTCCGTCGGACGGCGGCTTGATGAGGAACCGCTCCGGCAGGCCCAGCTGGCGGCCCAGCGCAATGACCTCCTCCGTGGTGTACATGCCCAGCGGGGAGAAGGCGCCGGCGCTGTCGCCGTAGATGGTGCAGTAGCCCACCCAATCCTCCGACAGGTTGCTGGTATTGATGACCACGCCGCCGTCCAGCGACTGGGCCACGGCGTACAGCGTGGACATACGGATGCGGCTGGGCAGGTTCACGGTGGTCTGACGGCTGGGCGTCAGGCCTGCCCGCTCCATCTCCTTCAGCACGCCCTGCACGGCGTCGTGGATGTTGATGGTGCAGTGAGGGATCTGCAGGTGCTCCACCAGCGCCTGCGAATAGTCGATGTCCGGCTGAACGCCGTCGGGCATCAGCACGCCGAACACATGCTCCCGGCCATAGGCGGCGGCAGCCAGCGCCGCCACGGTGGAGCTGTCCTTGCCGCCTGAGATGCCGATAACGGCGGTGCGGCCGTGACAGGCCTTGAGCTGGGCGTCCATCCACTCCAGCAGGCCGGCCAGCTGTAACTGCGGGTTAAAATCCATTGAGGGGAGCCTCCCTTCCTTTTTCTGGTGCCATTGTAGCGCGGAAGATCGGTTTTTGCAAGAGCTTATCCCAGCAGGCCGGTGACATCCTCCAGCGTCAGGCCGCGCTGGAGGGCCAGCGTGACGGCGTAGCCCACCATGCGGCCCAGCTCCGTGACCCGCTGGTCGATGTCCTGCGGCGTGACGAACAGCGCCGCGCCCCGACCGGACAGCGGCTGCTGCGGACAGCCCGCCTCCGCCAGCAGGTCGGCGCACAGGGTAGCGCCGTCGATGACCGTGGGGACGCCCACGGCGATGACCGGCACCCCCAGCGCCGCTCGATCCACGGCGCGGCGGTGATTGCCCACGCCGGAGCCTGGGGTCAGCCCCGTGTCGCTGAGCTGCACCGTGGCGCACAGCCGGTCGCGGCTCCGGGCGGCCAGCGCGTCGATGGCAATGACGGCGGCAGGACGGACGCGGGCCGCCGCTCCCTGTATCAGCTCCAGCGTCTCCAGTCCCGTGCGGGCCAGCACGCCGGTACACAGGGCGGAAACGGGAGTAAAGCCTTGAAACTGCCTGGGCAGGGTGCGTACCATGTGCCGTGTCACCAGCAGATTCTCCACGGCGATGGGCCCCACGGCGTCCGGCGTCATAGCCCGGTTGCCCAGTCCCGCCACCAGGATCTGCGCGTGGGGCCCGGCGTCGGGCAGCAGCGAGCGCAGCTGGTAGGCGATGCACCATACCGCCCGGTGGAAAAACATGCGCTGCCGGTCAAAGTAGGGGCGGAGATCCACGGTGATATAGCGGCCCACCGGCTTGCCCAGCGCCTGCGCCCCGGCGGCGCAGGTGATGCGGATATCGGTGACGGCGTAGCCCTCCTGCAGGCTCTCCAGCCGCCGGATGCCCTCCGGCGGCGCGAAATTTTTGGCGCGGGCAGCCAGATCATCGGCGGCCTCCAGCGCCAGATCGGTACGAGGTACAGTCATTTTTGTGGCAAACGCTCCCTTCTGAACACAAAATGTTGTGGCTTACGGATAGCATGACCGCTTGAAATAGATTTATGCGAAAACCCAAGTCAAAATTGTAAAAAAGTCTTGCATTTTCAAAGCAAAGATGCTAAAATATCATCCTGCGTGGAAGTCTTCTTTTCCGCGTGTAAAAAATCTGATGTCGGGGAGGTGTTTGGTTTGCCGAATATCAAGTCTGCTAAGAAGCGTGTTCTGGTTGCAGAGGCGAGAAATGCTCGCAACAAAGCCAATAAGTCCGCACTGAAGACTGCTATCAAGAAGTTCGAGGCTGCTGCCGTTGAAGGCAATCGCACCGAGGCCGAGGGCACTTATAAAGTCGCAGTCAAGGCGATCGACAAGGCTGCCGCCAAGGGTCTGCTGCACAAGAACAACGCGGCTCACAAGAAGAGCGCGCTGACGCTGAAGCTGAACAACATTGGCTGATGACCAAACTCAACGGGTATCCGAAAGGATGCCCGTTTTGCTTTGTCCGGAGGGCGGAGCAGAAAAGGACTCCCGCAGCGCAGGCCGCGGGAGTCCTTTTGCGTGTCATTTATTTCTTCTTTTTCTTGCCGCCCATGATGACCAGCACCACCAAAAGCACCACGGCCACCACCACCATAGCGATCCACAGGCCCATGTTGCTGGTGTCGCCGGTGAGGGGACTGGCGTAGGCAACGGACAGGCTCATGACCAGGCAGCACATCACAGTCAGCAGGCAGAACAGCTTTTTCATCATCTTCACCTCGCATATGCAGCTTATGGTGCTATTATAGCATACTTTCCCGGCTTTGCAACCATCAGTTCGCGGCGCCGGTGTCCTCCACGGGACCCTCGATGCACATCCATACCCGCTCATCGGAAACGGCGCCGCCGCTGTCCACATAAAGGATCGCGGCGTTGCCGCCGCCCACGGCGCCTTTGGAGAACGTCACCACCCAGCAGCCGGTGGTCACATCGTACCAGCCCCACGCCGTGTCGTATGCGCCGTCGTACTGCGCGGCGGCCAGATCGACGGCCGCCTGCTCCGTGAGGATGCCCCGCCCGATCCGGGCCGTGCCCAGAATGGCCAGCACCTCGTCCCGGCAGGCGTCCCACGCGGCGCGGCTCATGACGCCGTCTTCCTCGGGCATGCACACATAGCTGCCCGGCGTGTCCCGGAAGGCGATGTTCACCCAGATATTGTCATCGCTGCCCTCGGTGTGCTGCCACACCTGCTGCCCGCCGGACAGCGTCAGCTCCTCCGTGGTGACGCCGGTACCGCAGATGCCGTAGCCGACTGTCCAGCAGGTCAGCCGGAAATCAACGGCGGGATCCTCCGTTTTCCGGAACCGCAGGCCGGCCTGTCCGTCCTCCTCCAGCGTCTCCCATGTCCAGCCGTCGGGGATGGTCAGGGCCATGTCCACGTGGCCGCCGGTGTACTCCGCCAGCTGGCCGGTGATCTCCCACGGCTCCGGCACGGGACTGACCGCCGGCTCGCCGCCCTCCAGCGGCAGGGTGGCAACGGGGTGGCCGCAGGCCGTCAGCACAGCGGCGCACAGCGCCAGCAGGCATACAAAAGCTCGCTTCATGCTCTCGCCCTCCTTTTGTCCCATTAGACGGAAAAGAGCGGGGAATGGTTCCCCGCTCATATCCTCACATATCCAGCAGCTTCAGCTCATCCTCGCTGACCTGCCGCAGATCCTTCTTGCTGAGAATGTCGTACATGCACGGCACCACGAACAACGTCATCAGCGTGGCGTACAGCAATCCGCCGATGCACACCAGCGCAATGGGCTGAATCAGCGCCGTACCGGCGTTTTTCGCCAGCGCCGTGACGATCAGGCCCAGAATAGTGGTGAGACTGGTCATCAGAATGGGCCGCAGACGGGTGACGCCCGCGTCGATGATGGCCTCCCGCCGCTCCATACCGGCCAGACGCTGCTGGTTGATGTAGTCCACCAGCACGATGCCGTTGTTGACGATGATACCCACCAGCATCACGAAGCCGATCAGGCTGATGACCGATACCTCGATGCCGGAGATCAGCAGCGCCATGAAGCCGCCGGTGAAGGCCAGCGGGATGGTGAACATCACGATGAACGGGGACTTCAGAGACTGGAACTGCGCCACCATGATGAGGTACACCAGCACCACGCCCAGCAGCAGCATCAGCAGCACCTGTCCCATAGCGTCCATGATCTGCTCGCTCTCGCCGTTGAACTCCACGGTGACGCCCTCCGGCAGCGCCAGCGGCGCCACGGCCTGCTGCACCGCCGACGTAACCTTGGTCACGTTGTAGCCGTCGGCGATGGCCGCCGTCACGGTGATGCACCGCCGCTGCTGGTCACGCTGGATGCTGTTGAGGGACACCGTCTCCCTGACCTCCGCCACGTCGCCCAGCGGGAAGGAGGTGTCCTCGTCCCCGCTGTCCTCGCCGGTGAGCCGGCTCAGGCCGGAGGCGGACGCGCCGCCCGTGCTGCCGCCCATGGCGCTGCTCATGGAGGCGGATATGGAGCTGTCCGGCGTGATGGTCAGCTCCAGCAGCTTCTCACGGGTGAGCCTGCTGTCCGCTGCCGCGTCCACCATCATCTCCATGCGCTTGCCGTCCAGCGTGACCTCCGACACGGTGGTGGTATCCTGCAGCGCCGCCGCCACCTGCATGTAGATCTGAGCCACGGTGATGCCCTTCGTCATGGCCTTGTCACGATCCACCACCACCTGCAGGGCGGGGGCCGCGTCCTCCAGACCGTCGGAGACATCCTCGATGCCCTCCACCTCCGCGATGCGCCGTCCCAGCGCACCGGCGGCGGTCTGCAGACCCTCCATATCGTCGCCGTAGACCTGCAGCGAAACGCCGCTGCCGGTCATGTAGCTCATCATGCCGCTCATAACGCCGGTGGTGGTCACCTCACAGGGCAGATCGGCGCACAGCGCCTCGATCTCCTTCCCCGCGTCGGAGCCGAAGGTGCCCTCCGGCATGGTGAGGTAGCCGGTGACATCGTAGTCGCCGTTGTCGGTGCTGGTCATGCTCAGACCGCCCATGCTGCCGCTGCCCATCATGAAGCCGGCGGCGTCGATGTTGTCCACGGACATGACCCGCTCCATCACCTCGTCCGCCAGCGCCACGGCCTCCTCCCGGGTGGTGTCCTCCGGCATGGTGACGGTGAGGGACAGGTTGTTCATGTCGATCTCCGGCATGAACGTGAAGCCCCGGCTCACCGCGCCCCACGCCGTGGTCACCAGCAGCGTCAGTGACAGCAGCAGCACGCCGGCCTTGTGATCCAGCGACCACGCGATGGCCTTGCGGTAGGCGGGATAGATCTTATCCAACAGGCCCGGCTTGGGGGCAAAGTCCCGCCGCAGCATGCCCGCCGCCATGGCGGGCACCAGCGTCAGCGACACCAGCAGGCTTGCCAGCAGGGAATAGGTGATGGTCAGCGCCAGATCGGTGAACAGCTGGCGGGTCAGCCCCTCCACGAACACGATGGGCGCAAACACGCACACCGTAGTAAGGGTGGAGGCCGTCACCGCGCCCAGCACCTGTCCCGCGCCGGACACCGCCGCCTGCACGATGGTGGCGCCCTTGGCCCGCAGGCGGTAGATGTTCTCGATGACCACCACCGAGTTATCCACCAGCATGCCCACGGACACCGCCAGACCGCTGAGGGAGATCATATTGATGGTGACGCCGGTGAAGTACATCAGCACCACCGCGAAAATAACGCTGACGGGGATGGAGATCAGGGTGATGAGGGTGGGCCGCCAGTCCCGCAGGAACAGGAACAGCACCACCACGGAGAACACCGCACCCCATAGCAGGGAGGAGAGGATGGTGTCCACAATGAGGTAGATATAGTCGCCCTGGTCCATCAGGGGCACGAAGGACAGCCCCTCGTACTGGGTCTCCAGCGTCTGGAACCGGTCGGTGATGTTGTTGGACACCTCCGCCGTGGCGTAGTTGGACTGCTTGGTGAAGGACAGCAGGATGCCGTTTTCGCCGTTGAGCTTGGTGTACAGCTCATCACCGTCATCCGTCACCACCACCGTGGCTACGTCCCCCAGCGTGATGGGGGCCACACCCTCCAGCCCCAGGTCAAAGAGCACCATGTCCGCCAGCTCGCCGCTGCTCTCGAACTTCTGGCCCACCGACACCATGTAGCTGACGCCGCTGTCGTCGTCTATGTACCCGGCGGGCATGGAGAAGTTCTGTGCCGTCAGCAGCCCGCTGATCGTGGAAATAGACAGGATCCCGCCCAGATCAGTCTGTTCGGCCACTTTTTTATAGGCCTCCTGTATCTGCTTGAGACCGCTCTCGATCTGGGTCCTGGCCTCGCTGAGCTGCAGCTCCGCGCCGGTCATCTGCGTCAGACCGTCCATCAGCTGCACCAGCAGGTCGGACACATCGCCCTCCACCTGTGCCCGCAGACGGCCGCTCTCAAGCTCCCTCATCAGCTTTTCCATGCTGCCTTGCAGCGTCTTCAAATTGTCGTTCAGCTTCTTCAGCGTCCCATCCGGGTCGGTGATAAAGCCGCCCACGATGTCGCCGATATCCGTGTCCTCCAGCACGCCGTAGGCGTCCTTCAGCCGCTCGTACACCTTGTCTATGGCGTCCCCGGCGGCGCCGGCCACGCCGTCGGCGGCGGCGTGCTTGGCGTCGGACAGTGCCTTTTCGCCGTCCGTCACCTGCTTCTGCGCGGCGTACAGCTGGCTCTCCGCCTTCTTCAGCTGCTCCTTCACCGCGTCCTCCAGCGTGGCGGACAGCGCGTCCATCTTCTCCTGATCCAGAATGACGTGGGCCTGCCGGGTCAGCGCGCCGGACACCGTGACGCTGGCCACACCGGTGACGCCCTCCAGCTTGCCGGTGAGCTCGTCCGTCACCAGATCGCTGAGGGCGTACACATCCGTGCCCTCCTGGGACACGGCGGCCACCATCACCGGGATCATGGATGGATTGATCTTCAGCACATAGGGTGCGCCCACCATGTCGTCCCACTGGCCCTGCAGCACGGAGATCTTCTGCTGGATGTCCACGCTGATGGTGTCCATGTTCACGCCGTCCTCAAACTGCAGCATCACCATGGACACGCTGTTCTGACTGGTGGAGGTGACCTCCTTGATCTGATCCAGCGTGGCCATGGACTGCTCCATGGGGCGGGTAATCTCCTCCTCCACCGACTCGGGACTGGCGCCGGGATCGGCGGTGACGATGACCACATAGGGAAAATCCATATTGGGCAGCAGGTCGGGCGTCATCCTCAGATACGCCACCACGCCCAGCACCACCACGGCCAGTACTACCACAAACACCGTCAGCGGCTTTTTTACGCTGAATTTCGCCATAGTCCCGCTCCTTTTGGGCACACGCCCCGAAATTACTATAATGGTGTAGTGTACCACGCCGCCGCTTTTTTCGCAAGAGCTGTACCGGATAATTCACGAAACCGTTACAATATGCCCCTGTTCTACCCAAAAAAGTTCGCATGCCGAACGAATCAAAAACCTGTAAAGCGAAAAGGCGGGAGAGTTTCCTCTCCCGCTTCCTTTTTCGTCTATCGCGTTCACACGATGCGCAGATCGCCCTCCGCCGCCGCTGCCTGCCGCGCCGCCTTCTGGCGGCCCAGCGCCTCCTGCAGCGCCACGATGATGCTGTTGGACACCAGAAAGCCCTTGGGCGTCAGACGCCAGCCGCCCTCTGTCCGGGCCGCCAGCCCCGCCTGCCCGTACTGCACGAACAGCCGCTCCATGGGGTCGAACCGCTGGCGGTAGCGGTTCTCGAACGTCCGCCGGTCGATGCCCGCCGCCGTCCGCAGCGACAGCATCACATACTCGTAGTCGCGGGCCAGCGTCTCGCCTGTTTCCGACTCCGCCAGGATCAGCTTCCCCGCGATGTAGCCGTCCAGATCCCGCACATAGCCGTAGCGCACGCCGCCGAAGTCGGAGTGCGCCCCCGGCCCGAAGCCGGCGTACTCCTGCATGCGCCAGTACTTCAGATTGTGGCGGGACTCCCGCCCCGGCCTGGCGAAATTGGATATCTCGTACTGGGCATAGCCCATCTCCTCCAGCGCCGCCACGGCGTAGAGGTACATATCCGCCTGCGCGTCGTCGTCCGGCAGCGTCAGCTGCTGCCGCTGCTGCCACAGGGGCGTGCCCTCCTCCAGCTTCAGCCCGTAGCAGGACACATGCTCCGGCGCCAGCGCCACGGCATCCGCCAGCGTGCGCTGCCAGTCCTCCATGGTCTGCCCCGGCAGGCCGTAGATCAGGTCGAGACTCAGGTTGGTCAGCTTCGCCCTCCGGGCCGCCGTCACCGCCTGCTGCACCTGCTCATAGGTGTGGATCCGGCCGATGCGCCGCAGCAGCGCGTCATCGGTGGACTGCACCCCCAGCGACAGACGGTTGAACCCGGCCCGCCGCAGGGTGCGCAGTGCTTTCCAGTCCCCTGCGCTGTCGGGATTAGCCTCCAGCGTGATCTCCGCGTCCCTGACCACGTTGTACCGCCGCTGCACCGCCTGCAGAAGCCGCGCCAGCCGGGACGCCCCCAGATAGCTGGGAGTGCCGCCGCCGAAGTACACCGTGTCCACCTGCATCCCGGCGGCGCGGGGCGCCACCTCCTCCAGATGCCGCAGCAGCGCCGCCGTGTAGGCGTCCATTTTTTCCTCGCTGTGGGCCAGCGAGTAAAAATCGCAGTAGGCGCACTTGGCCTTGCAGAATGGAATGTGGATATATAGCCCCAGCGCAGGCTTTTCCGTGTGCGCCCTCATGGCCGCACCTGCGGCGGCAGGATGGTGACCGCGCCGTAAAAGCAGTTGACCTTGCAGCCGCGGCAGCCGATGCACTGTGCCGCGTCCACCTCGTAGATGCCGTCCTCCCGCTGGAATATACACTTCATGGGACAGAACATGGCGCACCAGCCGCAGCCGGTGCAGCTCACCGGGTCGATGACCGCCAGCTGTATGGCCTTCCGTCCGAAGGGATGTGCCGGATCCGTCATGGGCTCACCCGCCTTTCCTCATTTTGTATGATTATAGCCGCATTTCCCGGTTTTGGCAACCCCGCATGAAACGCCGCGTCCCGGCACACACTACGGAGGAAAGGAGGTGACTGCCATGACTCCCAAGGAGTATCAGGCGCTGGTCAAGCGCATGGCGCCGCCGTCGCCCATCATCCGGGACACGGCGCTGGCCTTTCTGGTGGGCGGCGGCATCTGCGTGGTGGGGCAGCTGCTGTCCCACTGGTACGGCACGCTGGGACTGGACACCGCCGACGCCGGCACCGCCACCTCCGTGACGCTGGTGTTCCTGTCGGCGCTGGCCACGGGGCTGGGGGTATACCACAAGCTGGCCCGCTGGGCCGGAGCCGGTACGCTGGTGCCCATCACCGGCTTTGCCAACGCCGTGGTGTCCCCCGCCGTGGACTTCCGGGCGGAAGGACTTATCACCGGCACCGCCGTGAAGATGTTCACCGTGGCCGGGCCGGTCATCGTGTTCGGCACCGCCGCCAGCGCGGTATACGGTCTGGTGCTGTGGCTGCTGCAGGCCGCATAAAAGAGGGAGACGCGATGCGTCTCCCTCTTTTATATGTGTCAGGCTCAGTTGTCCACGCGGTTGCGCCACTCCAGCTCCTGCTCCAGCTCGAACTTCAGCTTCTTGTTCTCCTCCACCAGCGTATCGTAGTGGGTGCCCTGCACATAGTACTTCACAAAGGCGAAGGTGGCCTCGTTGAACTCCTCCTCGGAGTACTCCGGCAGCAGGGAGCCGTTCTTGCGGCGCAGACCCGTCACCTCCACCACCACCAGACGGCGGTGCTCCTCGCTGAGTTGGAACAGCTTCAGGGACTCGGGGATGTTCAGCTCCAGATCGTACCGCTCGTTGACGATCTCCAGAATACGGCGCTGCTCCGGCTTGGCGGAGACGATGACGCCGTGCTCGGCGAACAGGCGCTTGAGGTAGGAAGCGGAGACTTCCTCCCGGGTGATGGTGCCCTTGCCGATGCCGGTGAGCATGGTGTTGGACAGATTCAGGCTGACATAGACCTCCTGGCCGGTGGTGGGATAGCTCATGTGGTTACCTCCTGCAATGCTCAAATTGGTTTTCCGCCGTCCGGGACGGCCTTTTTTGTTCTGCTGTAAGCATACCACACGGCGGCGCAAATAGCAACACCAAAGTTGTTCCAAGTACGTCTATTTATACGAAAAAATGGCCTATTTTTCTGAAACTATGGCACTTTCTTCTCCCAAATGTACCATACGACCCAAACAGCCCAAAAGGCCCGTTCCGGGGCGGGATATCCTCTCCTGCACCCTGTAAACGGATGGCTCTTTCGTCCCGACGAGACGCGGTGACGATGCCATACTTGCCTGTATGGCGGGGAGCCGCAGCGACGTACAGGCGGAAGATACGCCGTTCACACGCCGGTCAGGTCAAAGGGCGGCGTATACTCCTCCCGTGCCGCCGTCCGCTCCTGCGTGAACCCGTCCGTGATGCCGCAGTTGCGCATATAGTCCACAGCGGCGCGGTACTCGGCGCGGGTGACGCGGCGGGCCAGCCGCCCCTGCGCGCCGGGCTGGGGGGTGTACTGGCTCATGAGGGAGAACAGCACGTCGCCGGGGCGGAACGTCTCCGCCACCCAGTCGATGACGCGGCGGGTGTTGTCCGGATACCCCGGCAGCACCAGATGGCGGATGACCACGCCGCGGCGCAGCAGACCGTCCTCCATGACATACGGCCCGGTCTGGCGGAACATCTCCCGGATGGCGCCGGCGGCCACGGGGAAGTAGTCCGGCGCGGCGGACAGCGCCGCCGCCGGTGCGCCGTCGGCGTACTTCAGGTCGGGGAGCCAGATGTCCGCCAGCCCCTCCAGACGGCGCAGCGTCTCCACCCGCTCGTAACCGCCGCAGTTGTATACCAGCGGCACGGGGAGCTTTGGCTCCAGCGCCGGCAGGATCCAGGGCAGGAAATGGGTGGCGGTGATGAGATCGATGTTGTGGGCCCCCTGGGCGATCAGCTCCTCAAAAATGGCCCGGAGCCGCTGGGGCGTTACATCCCTGCCGAAGCCCTCCGCCGAGATGGCGTGGTTCTGGCAGTAGCAGCAGCGCAGGGTGCAGCCGGCGAAAAACACGGCGCCGGAGCCGTTAGTGCCGGAGATGGGCGGCTCCTCCCAGTGGTGGAGGGCGGCGCGGGCCACGCGGATGCCCGCGGGCATGGCACAGAAGCCGCTTCCCCCGGCGGCGGTGCGCTCCGCGCCGCAGTCCCGGGGACAGAGACGGCAGATCATAGGGCGTGGATGTCGAAATCCGGGCCCAGATCCCCGGCCATCCAGTGGCGGCGGCACAGGCCGATATACTTGTCGTTGGCACCCAGCACCACCTGTGCGCCCTCCTTCACCACATGACCGGCTGCGTCGAAGCGGGCGTTGAACGCCGCCTTCTTGCCGCACCAGCAGATGGTCTTGACCTCCTCCAGCTTGTCCGCCAGCACCAGCAGATGATAGCTGCCCTCGAACAGCTCGCCCCGGAAGTCCGCCCGCAGGCCGTAGCAGATGACGGGGATGCCGCAGTCGTCCACCAGATGCACCAGATAGTAGACCTCGTCCTTTGTGAGGAACTGGGCCTCGTCGATGATGATGCAGGCGTAGCGCTGCAGCACGCTGTCTTCCATGGCGCGCATCTCATCGAAGTAAATGCAGGGGTGGTTCAGGCCGATGCGGGAGTACACCATGTGGTCGCCGTCCCGGGTATCCAGCCGGGGCTTCACCAGCAGCGTCTCCTGTCCCCGCTCCTCGTAGTTGAAGCGGGCCATCAGGGCGTTGGCCGTCTTGCTGGAGCCCATGGCGCCGTATTTGAAGTAAAGCTGTGCCATTGTGTCAGTCTCCTTTTCTCTCGTTACTCTCCTGCGGCGCGTCCTCCAGCGCCGCCGTAAATGCCTGAAACGCGGAGGGGATGGCCCGCTGCCGCCGCGCCGCCGCGCCGGCCCACAGCCAGTCCGGCTGTCCCGCACCGGCCACCGTCAGCAGGTAGCCGGTCATCTGCCAGCGCAGATGGGTGAACGCATGCTTTGCATGGAGGGTGCGCCGCCATTGCAGCGCCGTTACGCCCCACGCCGCCAGCTGTGCGGCGGCGGCCGCCTCGTCCAGTGTGCCCTCCGCATGGGGGTACTCCCACAGTCCCGCCAGCAGGCCGGTGTCCGGGCGCTGCCGCAGGGCGGCGGCGCCGTCCTCCCGCTCCATGACGAACACGGTGAGGTGTACCTCCCGCTTCTCCTTTTTCTTCTCCCGCACCGGCAGAAGGCGCTGCGTGCCCTGCTGCCGGGCCGTGCAGAACCCGGCGGCGGGGCATTGGCCGCACAGGGGCTTTCCCCCCGGCAGGCACACCGCCGCCCCCAGATCCATCAGGGCCTGATTGAAGTCTCCGGGCCGGTCGTAGGGCATGATGTCCGCCATGGCCTGCCGGTACGCAGCCCGCACCTTTGGCTCCAGCACATTGCCGCCGTCGCCGGTGAGCCGCGCCGCCACCCGCAGCACGTTGCCGTCCACGGCGGGCACAGCCTGTCCGAAGGCGATGGACAAAATGGCCCCCGCCGTGTAGTCGCCGATACCCGCCAGCTTTCGCAGGCCCTCATAGCTATCGGGAAACACGCCGCCGCAGTCCTCCATCACAGTCTGGGCGGCCCTTTTCAGATTCCGGGCGCGGCTGTAATAGCCCAGCCCCTGCCAGAGCCGCAGCAGCCGCTCCTCCGGCAGCGCCGCCAGAGCGGCCACGTCCGGCGCGGCCTCCATGAACCGCTGAAAGTAGGGAAGCACCGCCTGTACGCGGGTCTGCTGCAGCATGATCTCCGACACCCATGTGCGGTAGGGAGATACCCACTCCCGCCACGGCAGCACCCGGCGGTTCTCATCGTACCACGCCAGCAGCGGCGCGGGCAGCTTTTGTAAGTTGGTCAGTTCCATTTCTCACCTGTTGAATCGTGCGGCGTAGCCGCAGCGGCGGCACAGCTCCTCGGCGGGCCGCCGGGCGTCGAAGCCCCGGCGGATGGCCTGTGCGCGGGGCGCGGCCAGTATGTCGTCCAGCTCCTGCGTCAGCAGGTTTCCCAACGCCAGACGGCCCTCGCTGTCCAGACAGCAGGGTACCACCGTGCCGTCGCACAGCACGGCGATCTGCCGGCGCAGACCGTAGCAGAACTGGGTGTCCTGCGTCCCGCCCGCCGGGTGGGGCCAGTCGAACCGCTCCCCCGGCTCTAAATAGAGGTGCTCCGCCAGACGCCGGTTGCCCCGGTTATCGGCCTTCAAGCCTGCAATATCTTTTTGCAGGATGCGGCCCAGTACTTGCAGGATGCGGAAATTCTCCGTCTCCGCGCCGCCCCGGTTCCACAGACGCAGGGCGCAGATCACCCCGCCCTCCGCCAGCGCAAGGCAGCTGTCCGCCGCCTGCGTGATGTAGTCCTCAAGCCCGTCGCGGCGGCCGTTGCCCTCGAAGGAGTGGAGGGAGACGCTGACCTTGTGCAGCGCGGGACAGCCCCGCAGCAGAGGCAGCCTGTCCGCCAGCAGGGTGCCGTTGGTGGTGAGACAGACCCGGAATCCCAAGTCCCCGCAGATGCGGAGGATCTCCGCCAGCTGCGGGTGCAGCAGCGGCTCCCCCATGACGTGGAGGTAGAGGAAGTCCGTATGGCGGCGCAGCTTGCCCGCCAGCAGGGCAAACGTCTCCGGGGTCATAAAGCCCTTTTCCCGGGCGGTGCCGGGGCAGAAGGCGCAGGCCATATTGCACACGTTGGTGATCTCCACATAGGCGCGGCTGAACACGGCGCCGACCCCTCCTCTCCGGTGTTTACTGTGAGACAGTGTACCACAAACGAGGCCGTTTGAAAAGCGGAAATCCCGGCGGGCAAAGGAAAACCGGCAGTCCGAAGGGACTGCCGGTTCAGGCTTTCGGTTTCGGGTCACTTGCCCTCGCGGTCGTAGGCCACCACCACGCGGCGGTTGGGCTCCGTGCCGACGGAGTAGGTGGTGACGCCCTTGACATCCTGCAGGGCGGCGTGGATCACATGGCGCTCGTAGGCGTTCATGGGCTCCAGCGTCACGCTGCGGCGGTACTTGGCCACCTTGGCGGCCACCTTGGCGGCAAGGCTCTCCAGACTCTGCTCCCGCTTGGCGCGGTAGTTCTCCGCGTCCATCTGGATGCGGATGCGCTTGTCGCTGCCGGTGTTGACGGCGTAGTTGGTCAGCTGCTGGATGGCGTCCAGCGTCTCGCCGCGGCGGCCAATGAGCTGACCCAGCTTCTCGCCCTCCAGGATCACCTTGTAGCGGCCCTTCTCCATCTCGTAGACCTTCACCTGCGCGGCGCTGTCCATGTGCTCCAGCAGGCCGGAGACAAAGGTCACGATGCGCTGGGCGTTCTCGTCCTCGCACAGGGGCAGGTCGATGGGGGGGATGTCCTTCTTCTCGGGACGGGGGGCGCGCTCGGTGCGCGGGGGCTTATCCGTCCGCTGGGGACGGGGCGGGCGGTCGCCGCGGGGGGCGTTCTCGCTGCGCGGGGGCCTGTCCGCAGATTTGGGAGCGGCGGGCCTTTCGGGCTTCTTCTCCTCCGCCTTCTTTTCCGCGGGCTTCTGAACAACGGGCTTGACAACGGGGGCGGGCTCGGCCACAGGGGCCTCCTCCGGGCCGTAGGTCAGGCGGACGCGGGCGGGAGCGCTGCCGATGCCCAGAAAGCCGCTCTTGGCGCGCTCCAGGATCTCCACGGACACGTCGTCACGATCCATGCCCAGCTGCTCAAGTCCCTTGCGGATGGCCTCCTCCTCAGTCTTGCCCGTTACGTCGATATAACTCATAGACAAAACTCCTTATCAGTTGTCGTTGTAATGCTCCTCGCTGTAGGCGCGGCCCCGCGCATAGGGGCGCTGGCCCACGCGGCCGGCCTCGGTGGTGCTGCCGCGATGCTCGCCGTCGGAGGACTTTTTCTTCTTCTGCTGGGGCTGGGGCTTCCTGTCGCCCTTGCCGGATGCCAGCTGCTGGTTGTAATTCTCGCGGGCCGCCTGCATCTTGGCATAGCGCTTCTCCCGCTTTTCGCGCTCCTTGTCCGTTTCCTCGCGGTCAAGGATCTTGTTGAAGTGCTTGTTGAGGAGCAGCTCCTGCAAGCAGGAGAAGCCTGCGTTGCAGATCCAGTACACGCACAGGGCGGCGGGGAGGATGTAGCCCATCCACACCGTCATCAGGGGCATCATGTACATCATGGCCTTGCTGGAGCCGTTCATCTGGGTGTTCCCGTTGCTCTTCATGGAGATCATGGTCATCAGGAACTGCAGGCCGGCGGAGATCAGCGGCAGGATGAGGATGCCGATGACGGGCCAGCCGCCGGAGGGGAACTGGCTGAACAGATCCTTGCCCACGGCGGACAGATCCATGCCCAGGAAGTTGTAGTTCAGGTCGACGAGACCGGGGAATTTGCCGTCGAAATCCGCCCAGTGCTCGTGGATGAACTTGGCCAGATAGATCTGCTCATAGGCAGCGGCCTGTCCCTCCGCCGCGGCGGTATATCCCAGAGACGCCGCCAGCTCGGTGATCTCGGTGATCACGGTCTGGGACAGGCTCATGAAGTAGCGCAGGGGGGTGCGGATGATGTAGTACAGGGCGATGAGGATGGGGAACGGGATGAAGGACCACAGGCAGCCGGACATGGGGTTTACGCCCTCGCGGGCATAGAGGTCGGCCATCTCCTGCTGCTGCTTCTCCTTGTTGTTGGCATACCGCGTCTGGATATCCTTGATCTTGCCCTGCATGCGGTTCATGCGCAGCATGCTCTTCTTGCTCTTGAGCTGGAAGGGCAGCAGCACCA
>ENA-OROK01002342-OROK01002342.1-human-gut-metagenome-genome-assembly--contig:-NODE-2342-length-16430-cov-2.782168_pt1 | contig 16430 bp, 9 predicted proteins | sample MGYA00242127_ERZ509046 | MGnify/ENA primary metagenome ERZ509046 (study PRJEB26280, sample SAMEA2338728) | human gut metagenome | biome: human gut; feature: human-associated habitat; material: faeces... | reverse complement strand
GTGCACGGGAGGGGCAGAAAGGAGGTTTGACACCGTATGGATTTCTTATTGGATGCCCTGACCAACTGGCTGAAAGAAATGACTCTCGAGAACGCCCCTCAAATGGGACACGCCGTGAATGTGACCAGCGGCGGTGATATTTCTACTTTCTCGTTTGGTTTCTCCTACACCTCGCAAAAGCCGGTCATCGGTTTGGAAGAGCCTGAGATAAAACAGATGTATGAACGCTACACCCTGCGGTTGAACTCGGAACACAACATTATCCGCAACGGCGACCGCAACATACTTACCTTCGGTGAAACCTTGACCGCCGGTCACACAAGCAGCACGGGTCTGGGTATGGGAACCGGAAACCTCTATTGGAACGACGTGCGTAGCGCCTTGGCCGGAAACCCGTTGCTCCCCGTCTATGACGACGAAACCGGAGATTATCACAAACCCCTCGAAGGCCTCGATTATCAGTCGGTCAACCCGATTGCACAAATGGATTACCTGCGTTCGCGCGTGAACAGCAAAAACTACTCGATTCGCGGTAGCCTCTACCTGATATTCGAGCCGATTAAAAACTTGAAATGGCGCTCGACCTTCGGCTATGCCTACAACGGCGGCACCAGCCGGGAATATGTTCCGGTGCATTACCTCAACTCAGTGACCTTCGAAGACCTCGACAAAGTGACTCAAAGCTCGTGGAACGGATTGCAATGGAGTTGGGACAACACGGTATCGTATGATTTCAAACTGGGCGACCACAAGTTCACCGCTTTGGTAGGTAACTCGCTCGAGCGCTGGGGCTTCGGCGAGAACTTGGGAGGTTCGAACAGAGGCTCGGAATTTAACTCTTTTGAATTTGCCTATCTGAACAATGTGAAAACCGTAGCCAGCGGGACAACCACAGTGACCGGCTCGCCATGGGACGACGGTGGTCTCGTCTCGTTCTTCGGCCGTGTCAATTACGACTATGCCGGCAAGTACATGGCCAGCGTGACCATGCGCGCCGACGGTTCGTCCAACTTTGCCCGTGGACACCGCTGGGGTTACTTCCCCTCGGTATCGGCCGGTTGGAATATCCACGAAGAGAACTTCTTCAAAGAGAATGTCAATTTCATGGACCAATTGAAAATCCGTGCCAGCTGGGGTGAAAACGGTAACTGCAACATAAGCCGTCTTGCCTATCTCGAAACAATCGCCATCGGCGGCGCAACCAATGCCGCTATCTATTACTTCGGCGAAGACAAATCGCAATATGCCATCGGCGCATATGCCGACAGAATCGCCAATCCCGACCTGACGTGGGAAACTTCCCGCCAAACCGACATCGGATTGGATACCCGCTTCTTCCAGAGCCGATTGGGATTCTCGTTCGACTGGTATGAAAAACTGACGCTCGGCTGGCTCGTTCAACCCACAGGATTGGGTATTTGGGGTACAGCGGCTCCCTATATCAACGGCGGGGACATCAGAAATACCGGTGTCGAAATCAGTTTGGACTGGACCGACAACGTAGGCGATTTCAATTACAGCATCAAAGGCAACATGTCGTACAACCGCAACGAAGTACTCAGCATCGACAATGACCAAGGATTCATCAACGGTACTTCAAACATATTGACCCACAACACCACTTATCTGGCACGCGCCGAAGTGGGACAACCGTTGGGCTTCTTCCACGGTTACAAGACCGACGGTATCTTCCAGAATCAAGAGCAGATAGACGCATACATCTGGACCGATCCCGAAACTGGCGCCACTCAAAAAATCATGCCCGACGCTCAACCCGGCGACGTGATTTTCAAGGATTTGAACAACAACGGCGTTATCGATGACGGCGATAAGACCTTCATCGGCGACCCGCACCCCGATGTAACCTACGGACTCTCCATCACGTTGGGATACAAAGGATTTGACTTCGCGGTTACAGGTTACGGAGTTGCCGGCAACCAAATTGCCAAATCGTACCGCAACAATACCAATACCACCTTCGACAACTATACAACCGAAATCTTAGGCCGCTGGCATGGCGAGGGAACTTCCAACCGGTTGCCCGCAATCGACGGAAGCGCCATCAACTATGGCTATGTATCGGATTTATATATCGAAGACGGCGACTACTTCCGCATCAGCAATGTCACGCTGGGATATGATTTCACCCGCTTGTTCAAGTCGAAATATATCTCGCAACTGCGCCTGTATGCAAGCGTGCAAAATCTCTTCACCTTCACCAACTACTCGGGCATGGACCCCGAAATCGGCTATGGAGGCGGCGACGATTGGACCTCGGGTATCGACCTCGGTTACTACCCCGGAGCCCGCACCTATATGTTTGGCGTCAACCTCAAATTCTAATTCAAATTTCAAAACACGTTTAATCTGCAAAAAGAATCAACGATATGAAAAAGATATTGTATTTTATAATCGGTGCCATGTTGCTCACCAGTTGTGAAGATTTTCTCGACTCGAGCAACAAAACCAAAAAAGACTCGAGCAACTTCCCGCAAACCGAAGCCGATGTCTCGCAACTGCTGACGGGTGTATATTCTATTCTGGGTCGTCCCGAGCCGCTCGGAAGCCTCTTCTTCGTTTCCGAACTGATGTCGGACGACCGCTTGGGCGGCGGTGGCACCGACGACAAAAGCTGCAAAGCCATAGACCAGTTCAAGAAAGACGGCGACGACACATTCAACAACCCGTGGCGCGCCATGTACTTCGGGGTGTATCGCAGCAACTACCTGTTGTCCAGCTTGGACGATGTGGAATGGAACAGCGAGGAGTCGAAAAACAAAATCCTCGGCGAGGCTCATTTCTTGCGGGCTTATTTCTACTTCGACCTTGTCCGCATGTTTGGCGAAGTGCCTTTGATGATCGATCCCGAGCCGGTCAACATACCCAAATCGCCGGCTTCCGAGATCTATGCCCAAATCGCCTCGGACTTGAAAACCTCCATCGAGTTGTTGCCCAGTGTAAAATTCCAAGACATAGACCGCGCCAAAGACCTCGGACGGGTAACCAAGTGGGCGGCCGAAGCCTTGATGGCTCGTGTATTCCTTTTCTACACAGGATATTACAGAACCGACGCTCTGCCCTTGAACGACGGAGGCCAAGTGACCAAAGACCAAGTAGTCACTTGGATTGTCGACTGTATCGAAAACAGTGGCCACGACTTAGTGGAGGACTTCCGCAACCTGTGGGCCTACTCCTATGTGAAGGATTACAAATACACGGCCGACAACAACCTCGAATGGGTGGGCGACGGCAGCAAAGAGACGGTGTTCTCCATTAAATACTCGGCTTTGGCCAATGACTGGAACTCGCCTCAACAAAAGAGCAACCAAATATGCCTCTACTCGGGTTTCCGCAACCAAAACTACACCAAAACATTCCCCTTCGGACAAGGCTGGGGCATGGGTACGGTCAATCCCAAAATCTATGAAGACTGGGATCCCAACGACCTGCGCCGCGACGCCTCGGTTCTCGATGCAAGAAATACCGACGAAGTCGCAGATTTCGATTTCGGTGGCGGCAACCAACAGGACCTCACTTGCTATTGGCAAAAGAAATACATTCCCATAAACGTGTGGACCGACGAGACGAAAACCGACGTATATAATTTCAGCCACGAATTGTACAGCATGACCGGTACCGATTACCAACGCGACAACATTCAAGACTTGATTCTTATACGTTTCTCCGATGTATTGCTGATGGCTGCCGAGCTTGGAGCGCCCAACGCCCAACAATATCTCGACCGGGTAAGAAACCGTGTAGGACTGGCATCGGTGCCTGTCACCCTCGAAAACATCAAAGCCGAACGCCGTTTCGAGTTGGCCTTTGAAGGCGTGCGTTACTACGACTTGTTGCGCTGGCACGACGAGGACTTGATTACCATCAACCAAACCGGTATCGTAACCTACAACCGCCGTGGCCAAGCCAACGCCGAGACAAAATCGATTACATTCCGTAAAGAGACCGGCGGATTCCTGCCTATCCCGCAAACTCAAATCGACTTGTCGGGTGGCGTGCTGACTCAAAACGCCGGCTGGGAAGGCGGAGACATCTATCTGAATTGATAACTCCTGTCAACCGCATATTGTCGTCATACCGAACCTAAAAGGAAATGGGAAATTACGCAATCAAGTTTCTATTTGTCCTCACCGTGACACTCTCTATTTCGTGCGCTTCGAGCCACAAAATAGACGAGAACGCCCTTGCCTTATCCGACAAGAAAGCCTCGACCGAAACCGTGGAGCTATACCTCAAACTGCAAGAGAACTTAGAGCGAGGTACTATGCTCGGGCATCAAGACGCTTTGGCCTATGGCAACAACTGGTTCTTGGACGAGGGGCGCTCCGATGTAAAATCGGTGTGCGGCGATTATCCGGCCGTATTCGGCTGGGACATCGGCGACATAGAAAAAGGGAATTTGGCCAACTGCGACTCGATTCCATTTACGACCCTCGCAAACTATGTGCGCAAGGTGGAACAATGGGGCGGTATATCGGTATTCACTTGGCATGCGAGCAACCCCGTCACAGGGAAAACCGCCAGTGATTGCAGTACACAAAACGCGGTCAAACAGGTTATCGAAAATGATTCGGTTCAAAAGAAATTTCTTGCTTCGTTGGACAAGGTTGCCCAGTTTCTGGGCAACCTGAAAGACGAGGCGGGAGAACCGATTCCGGTGATATTCCAGCCATTCCACGGCCACGACTCCGACACCGCTCTGTGGTGGAGCACCACTCAATGCTCGGCCAGTGACTTCAAGAATCTTTGGAAACTGACCGTCAACTATTTACAAAACGAGAAAAGCGTGCACAACCTATTATACGCCTACTCGGTTTACAGCAATGACCCGGCCGACATATTGCCGGCATACTACCCCGGCAACGATTTTGTGGATATTATCGGCATCAACTCGCACCTATTACAAGGCGACGGTTGCAGCGGACGCGAATTTATACAAGAGCTCAACGAGGGCATCGCTTTCGTTACTCAATTTGCAGCGAAAAATAAAAAAATAGCCGCCGTCACTTCGACCGGGCTGGAAGGGATAAAGATATCCGATTTCTTTTCGAAGTATCTCTATCCTGTCATTTCACAATACAAACTGTCGTTCGTGCTGTTTGAAAAAAACGCATGGAACCAAGAGAAGCACTATTTCATACCGGTTCCGGGACATCCGGCCAGTGAAGATTTCATTCGCTTTGTCTCTTATCCCGACATTCTTACTTGCGACGACATCAAAAAATAACACTCACGATAACACTCAAAAGGACTATGAAACCCACGAATATAAACAGACGAGATTTCATTAAAAAAAGCGGCATGCTCTTAGCGGCCACTTCTGTACCCTCGTTTTTACAGGCTGGGGAGAAACAGCCTACCCTCTCGATCAAGAACCAAAAAATCGCAATCGACAGCCAATGGGACGTGATTGTGGTAGGTGGCGGCCCCGCCGGTTGTACCGCAGCTACCGCCGCCGCCCGTGAAGGAGCCAAAACCTTGCTCATCGAAGCGACAGGCCAACTGGGCGGCATGGGTACTACCGGAATGATTCCCGCTTGGTGCCCTTTCTCCGACGGAGAAAAAATCATCTATCGGGGATTGGCCGAGAAGGTATTCCGCGCCGCTAAAAAAGGGGTGCCCCACGAACCGGCCGATAAACTGGACTGGGTATCTATCAACCCCGAGCAACTCATGACCGTCTATGACGATATGGTCTGCTCATCGGGTGCAAAGGTATTGTTTTTCTCCCGCTTGGCCGATGTGGAAATGACATCGGACGACACCATCGAGGCCATTATCGTCGCCAATAAAAACGGGCTGACGGCGTTCAAAGCCAAAGTATTCGTCGACTGTACCGGCGACGGAGACCTCTCGGTATGGGCCGGAGCCAACTATTTCATGGGCAACAACAGCGACCAAGTGCAGCTCTCCACCCTCTGTTTCTCGGTGGCCAATGTCGATTCATACGGCTACACGACAAATCCCAACCTTTATTGGGAAAACAAGGATAGCCCCATTCACGACGCTTTGAAATCGGGCAAATACCCGTTGATAGACCAACATAGCTGCAACAACCTCATCGGGCCGAGTGTGGTGCAATTCAATGCGGGGCATATCGCCATGACCAACTCGACCGACCCGTGGCAAATATCGGACGCCATGGTGAAAGGGCGAAAGGTGGCCGCCGAATACCTGCGCATGCTCAAAGATTACCAGCCGCAAGTGTATGGGAACGCATTTATCGTCAAGACCGCTTCATTACTGGGAATACGCGAAAGCCGGCGCATCGAGGGCGACTATGTGTTCACGATTCAAGATTGGTTGGACCGCAAGAGCTTCGACGACGAGATTGGCCGGAATTGCTACTTCGTGGATATACACATCAAAGGCTACGAAGCCAAGCATTACGGACGAGGCGAGTCGCACGGTATCCCCTACCGGATACTTACTCCCAAAGGCATAAAGAACTTGCTGACAGCGGGACGCTGCATCTCGACCGACGAGGAGGCTTTGGGCAGTTTGCGTGTCATGCCCCCTTCGCTGGTCACCGGCGAGGCCGCCGGTCTGGCCGCAGCATTGGCTATCAAGCAGTCCAAAAACGATGTTCACAATATAGATGTCGATTTCCTGCGCAAACGGCTGCGGGAAGAAGGACAATATTTCAAATAATATCGTCTGTGTCGATAAACCTATTTTTTCACTAAAAATCATTATGAAGCATTCATTTTTAAGAATCAACACTCTTTCGGCTGTTCTGCTGGCCATGACAGCGCAAGTGATGGCACAAGAACCTACGCCGCCCTATCTGGACGACAATCAACCCATCGAGGTTCGTGTCGAAGATGCCTTGTCGCGCATGACCTTAAAGGAAAAAATCGCCATCATACATGCCCAATCCAAATTCAGTTCACCCGGCTGCCCGAGGCTGGGTATCCCCGAATTGTGGATGAGCGACGGCCCCCACGGCGTACGCATGGAATTTGTATGGGACAACTGGGATCATGCCGACTGGACCAACGATTCTTGTACGGCATATCCGGCACTGACCTGTCTGGCGGCCACGTTCAATCCCGAATTGGCATTCAAATATGGCAACGCCATAGGCCAAGAAGCCCGCTATCGGGAAAAAGACGTCATACTCGGGCCGGGGGTCAATATTTACCGCACGCCGCTGAGCGGACGCAACTTTGAATATATGGGCGAAGACCCCTATCTGTCGTCCCGCATGGTTGTCCCCTATGTAAAAGGTATGCAACAAAATGGTGTCGCCGCCTGCTTGAAACACTTTGCCTTGAACAATCAAGAGAAAGACCGAGACAAAATCAATGTCGAGGTGAGCGACCGGGCTTTATATGAAATCTATCTGCCGGCATTCAAGGCGGGTGTACAGGAAGGTGGAGTGTGGACTGTGATGGGTTCATACAACAAGTTCCGCGGCCAGTATTGCAGCCACAACGACCTGCTCATCAACCAAATCCTAAAAAAGGATTGGGGATTCGACGGGGTTATGATGACCGACTGGGGCTCGGCTCACGATACCGATGAGGCGGCACGCTACGGGCTCGATCTCGAAATGGGCTCTTGGACAAACGGATTGACTTGGGGATTGAGTTCGGCCTACGACGATTATTATTTGGCTCAACCGTTCCTGAAAAAGATAGAAAGCGGAGAGTTGCCCGAATCGCTGTTGGACGAGAAAGTGCGCCGGGTGTTGCGTCTAACCTTCCGCACCAGTATGAACCGGAACCGTCCCTACGGGTGTAAACTTACTCCCGAACACGCCGAGATTGCCCGCAAAATAGCCGAGGAGGGTATTGTGCTGCTGAAAAACGAAAACCATTTCTTCCCTATCGAGAAAGGCCGCTACCAGAAAATCGCCGTCATTGGCGAGAATGCGGTCAAACAGTTGAGCCTCGGTGGCGGGTCCTCCGAATTGAAACCACAAAAAGAAATCTCGCCATTGGAGGGCATGATCGAAAAATACGGCAAAGAGCATATTCTGTTCACGCTGGGCTATGCTTCGGGCGAACCCAATTACAGTAACGAACTACCCTCGGGACTCGACGCCGACTCGCTCGTGCAAGAGGCCTTGAAAGTGGCTCGCGAAGCCGATGTAGTCCTGTTCTTCGGAGGGCTCAACAAAAACTTTCAACAAGATTGCGAAGGCGATGACCGCCGGAGCATGGACCTGCCTTTCGGGCAAAACGAGTTGATCGAGAAAATTATTCAAGTGAACCCCAATACCGGTGTCATACTGATTAGCGGCAATGCCGTGAGCATGCCGTGGCTCTCGCAAATCGACGGGCTCATGCAATCGTGGTATTTGGGTTCCCAAGGCCGGTACGGCTACCGCCAATATCATCTGCGGCGAAGCCAACCCTTCGGGGAAATTGCCGTTCTCCATTCCGGTAAAACTGGAAGACAACAGCGCCCACTATTTCGGGGCAGAATCCTACCCGGGCGTAAATGACACGCAATATTACAAAGATGATATTCTGGTGGGTTATCGCTGGCACGACACAAAAAAAATAGATCCGCTGTTCCCCTTCGGATACGGGCTCTCATACACGACATTCCAATATGGGAAGGCTCGAACCGATAAAAAAACATACCGTGCCGACGAGTCTGTAAAGATTTCGTTTACCCTGAAAAATACAGGCGACACGCCCGGAGCCGAAACCGTGCAGGTATATATGAGCCAGAAAAAGCCCAGTGTGCTGCGCCCGGTCAAAGAGCTCAAAGGATTCAAAAAAGTCTTCCTGCAAGCCGGAGAAGAGCAAGTAGTGGAAATAGAAATACCGGTTCGGTCGTTCGCTTTCTATGACGAGCAAACCGCCGATTGGAAATTGGAGAACGACAGTTACTCGCTCCACGTCGCTTCATCGTCGAAAGCGATACAGGCCACCGCAAAAATCCAAGTGAAAAATTAGTCGCTATTACAAAAAACACAAATGAATATGAAACGTATTGTCTTAGCGGGGATTTTATCCCTTTTTGCCCTGTTTTCATACGCACAGGAATATCAATACCACTTCCTGCTTGCCGGGGCCTCGTTTGCAGTCCCCGAAAACGGGTGGTTCGAACTGGTGTGCGACGCCTTCAACGCCGAGGCTATGAACAAAGCCGTATCGGGCGACGCCATTAAACATACCGCCTCCGATATGTTCTACGACAGGTTTTACACCGACGAAGAACTCGAACGCACCGACGCATTCATCATCATGCATGTACACAACCAAGACGTAGCCAGCACAACCGGCATCAAAGAGAACTACGAAGACTACACACACGCCGACATTCAACAATACAACACGGCGTATGACTATGTAATCAAGCGATACAAAGCCGACTGCTACAACTTGAAAAACAACCCCAACTCGAAATATTACCAAACCGAGAACGGCAAGCCCGCCACGATTATCCTGTGTACCCACTGGCACGATTCCCGCATCTCGTACAACCAAAGCATCAGAGAATTGGCCGAACGCTGGCAACTGCCGCTCATCAAATGGGACGATAATATAGGCTTCACCCGCAAAGTAGTAGACGAAGACGGACGACAACCGAGTATCAAGTATGCCGCCGACACCGAGAAGATATACGACATTACATTCGGGTGGCACCCGCTGCGCGGAAAAGAGCAATACATACAACAAAAAATGGCTGCCATTTGCATGGAAGAACTGGAAAAATTGTTCGACCCCATGCCCGCCTCGGTCGAAATTTCTGAAAAGAACAGCGTTGTCGAAAGCGGCGAAAACGCCTCTTTCATTTGCCGCTTCACCGGGGTTTCGCCTTGGAATCTCATCTACTCGGTCAACGGGGTGAAACAAAAGTTGGACAGCATCATGGAAAACCCGTACATCGTAACGGTTCCTACCGTAACAGCCCAAACCTCTATCTTGCCCGTGGCCATAAGCAACCGCACCACCGAGAGCGGCGAGGTTTCGGGGAAAGCCGAAATCTTTATCGGCAAACAAGCAATCTCGCCTACTTTCGACACCTATGTGCACCAAGCCAACAAAACAACGGCTTATGTAGACGATGACCATTTGGAGGTAAAAGGGAACTCCAACACCCATACCCGCGAGGCATATCTATCGTTCCCAATCGATAAAATCGACCCCGAGGCCAACCGCATCGTATTGCGTGCCTACTATTACGACTGCATCTACCCGAGCTGGGTGCGGAAAGAGACTCACCCGGTAGGCATAGCGGGCAATACCCGGCAATATACCACCATGACTTGGGACACGAAACCCACCGATTTCACCACCATCGGCGAAACGAAAGTTTTGGGCAACGAACTCGACAGTTATGTGGAATGGGACGTGACCGACTGGGTAAAAGAGCAAATCGAAGCCCAACAATCCCTCGTCACATTACAGTTGAAGATGAACGATACCGATGCCACCGGCCTGCTCTATTTCTATTCATCGGAGGCCGACGACGCCCGGAAACCGCAGCTGCTCGTATCTTCGGACAACCCATCGGGCTATACCGAAATGACAAAATCAAATATCGAAATATATACCCGACCGGTCGAAAAAGAACTCGTCATAAAGGGGATAGACGGGAGTTGCCTTGTTTCGTGCTACTCGTTATGCGGACAAACCCTGTTCTCCAAAACGATAGAAAACGACGGAACGATACAATTGCCAGCCGACGCTTCGGGCGTCTATCTGCTTCAACTGCGCAACGCGACACAACATCATACTTGCAAAATAGTTTTATAACCCACTTAATTCCTCTTATACAATGAAAAAAGGATTGTTTGTCATCTGCATGGCCGCTTTATTCGCTACAAGCTGTACACAAACAGGAAAAACCGAAGAAGATCGTTTTATAGAAGATCTGTTGAGCCAAATGACGCTCGAAGAGAAAATCGGGCAAATGAACCAAATCCATTTCGATAAATCTTTGGACTCCATCAAAGCCCAAGTGCGCAATGGTGAACTGGGGTCGATGCTCAACATAGACCCGAAACTAATCAACGAAATACAAAAAACTGCCGTCGAAGAGTCACGGCTGGGTATCCCCCTCATCATCGGGCGGGATATTGTCCACGGCTACAAAACGGTACTGCCCATTCCGCTGGGCATGGCAGCCTCGTTCGACCCGCAACTCGTCGAGAAAGGCACCCACATGGCCGCTACCGAAGCCCGCGAGCAAGGTATTACATGGACCTTCGCTCCCATGCTCGACATCTCGCGCGACGCCCGCTGGGGACGTATTGCCGAGAGTCTGGGCGAAGACCCCTATCTGGCCAGTGAACTGGGTGTCGCCATGGTGCGTGGATTCCAAGGGGACAACCTCTCTAACAACGACGCCATCGCCGCATGTGTGAAACACTTCGTCGGCTACGGCGCCTCGGAGGCCGGCCGCGACTACGTCTACACCGAAATCTCGCGTCAGACGCTCTGGGACACCTACATGCCGCCCTACCAGGCGGGCATCGAGGCCGGAGCCGCTACGGTGATGAGCTGCTTCAACGACATCAGCGGAACGCCCGGCACGGCCAATCCCTACATCCTGACCGAGGTGCTCAAGGAGCGCTGGGCGCACGACGGATTCGTCGTCTCGGACTGGGCCGCCATCGAGCAGCTGCGCTCGCAGGGCGTGGCCGCCGACCGGAAGGAGGCCGCCGAAAAGGCCTTCAACGCGGGTGTCGAAATGGACATGATGAACCGCTGTTACGACGCCCATCTGGCCGCCCTGGTCCGCGAAGGCAAGGTCTCGCAGGAGAAACTCGACGAGGCCGTGCGGCGCGTTCTGCGGCTGAAATTCCGGCTCGGGCTGTTCGAACGCCCCTACACCCCGGAGTCGGAGGAGACGGACCGGTTCCTGCTTCCCGCGAGCCTCGCCGTCGCCGAGCGGCTCGCCGAGGAGTCGATGGTGCTGCTGAAAAACGAGAACAACACGCTGCCGCTGAAAGCCGCCCGCCGCATCGCGGTCATCGGCCCGATGGCGCAGAACCGGCTGCACCTGCTCGGCGCGTGGTCGGCACACGGCCGCGAAGAGGACGCGGTGAGCCTCTTCGCCGGGCTGGAAAACGAATACCGGGGCCGCGCCGAACTGCTCTACGCCCGGGGCTGCGACTTCGACGGCGAGGACCGCTCCGGATTCCGTGAGGCTGTCGCCGCGGCCGCGGCTGCCGACGTGGTGGTCCTCTGCCTCGGGGAGAAAAAGCAGTGGAGCGGCGAGAACGCCTCGCGCTCGACGATCGCGCTTCCCGAAATCCAGGAGCAGCTGGCCGCCGAACTGGCCCAGACCGGAAAACCGCTGGTCTTGGTTCTGTCCAGCGGCCGGCCGCTGGAGCTGTGCCGCCTCGAACCCCTCTGCGGGGCCATGGTGCAGATGTGGCAGCCCGGCATCCGGGGCGGAAACCCCCTGGCGGGAATTCTGTCGGGGAGGATCAACCCCTCGGGACGCCTCGCCATGACGTTCCCCCGCTCGACGGGCCAGATTCCGATCTACTACAACCGCCGCCAGAGCGGCCGCACCCATCAGGGCAAATATCAGGACATCCCCAGCACGCCGCTCTATGAATTCGGACACGGCTTGAGCTATACGACGTTCGAATACGGCGACCTGCGCCCGTCGGCAACCACGCTGCGCCGCGGGGAAAAGACGACGGTCGAGGTCTCCGTGACCAACACGGGCGGCATGGACGGCGCCGAGACGGTTCACTGGTTCATATCGGACCCCGTATGCCGCATCTCACGCCCCGTCAGGGAGTTGAAACACTTCGAGAAACAGCCGATCCGCCGCGGCGAGACCCGCACGTTCCGGTTCGAGATCGACCCCGAAAAGGATTTGAGTTTCACGGACGGCGACGGCAACCGGTTCCTCGAACCGGGCGACTACTTCATCCTCGTAAAGGACAAAAAGGTGAAACTGACGCTGACGGACTGATCCCCGCTCCCATTAAAGGACAGAGCTGTAACCTGAAAAGTTACAGCTCTGTCCGTATCAGGCCGCAGTCACCCGGAGAACGGGACGCCCCGCCGATTCGCAGGAAAGCCGCCCCCTCACAGGCCCTTTGTCCACACGGGCACGGGCTGGGGCGAGGTGGTCGGGCCGAAGACCTTCAGACGACCGTCTTCGGTCACCTCCATCGGGTCGATGAAGACCATGCGCGCATCGCCCGTCGGGGCCGTCCGGCCGTGGTAGACGCAGTACATCCCGCCGCCGGGAAGCTTCAACACCATATTGTGCCCCGTTCCCGTGACCTCGCCGCCCTTGTCCGCATTCTTCTCGAGGACCGGATTGTCCGACGATTTCACGAAGGGACCCAGCGGCGAACCGGCCGTAGCATAGCCCACCGCATAATGCTGCCCGCCGTAGAAATTGGCGGAATACATCATGTAATAGGTCCCGTTTTCCTTGAAGGCGTACGACCCCTCGGTCCAGCGCCGGTTGACCTCTCCGGCGGTGACCGAACGGCTCTCCCACCCGGTTTGCGGGTCGGAGGCAGACTGCGGGGGCGTCAGCAGAACGACCGGCTCGCCGATGACGCCGCTGAAATCGGGCTTCATCTCCACACCGTACACCCAACTCTCCTCGATCTCGTCGAAAAGCCCCTTGTCGCGCGCCCACGCCGAAAGCTCGCTTTCGACGGGATGCTTGTAACAGCAGCGCGAATAATAGAGATACACCCGGCCGTCATCGTCCCACAATACGTTGGCGTCGATCACCGGATAGCCGGGATCGAACACCGGACGGTCATACAGGTCGGAAAAGGGACCCGACGGCGAATCGGCAACCGCCACCCCGATACGGAACGTTTCGAGGTCGCCGTTCGGGTTATGCCGCCAGTTGGCACTGAAAAACAGGTAATAGCGGCCGTCGCGTTCATACACTTCGGGCGCCCAGAAGCAGTCGGTTCCCCATGCCGAGGCATTGCCGTCGTAGACGACATCGCCCTTCTGCCAGGTAACGAGGTCGTCCGAGACGCAGACGCGAAAACCCCGGATGTCGCCGCTCGTTCCGTACATATAGAATTTTCCGTCAGCGGCGTGGAGGATGAACGGGTCGCCGAACGCAACGTCGAGCGGATTACGATATGCAGGCGAGTCGCATCCGAGCAGGATTGCCGGCAGGAAGAAGATGAGCAGTTTTTTCATACAGGTTATTTGAATGGTTTGAATCCGTCGTAAAATGCCATTTGGCGCGTACTCCGACAAAATTATTCGTTTTATCCGATTTTCAGCCATGCCGCCACCCGATGGGCCGCAATTGATCAAAGAGTTATACATTATGGAAATATTTTTCCATTTTGCGCCGGGCCGGACACCTATCTTTGCAGGGTCCGGAGACTCCGAAGCCCGTTCGTCCGCGGCCCTCATCCCCGGTCCCAACCTTAAATCTTACGACCTATGAAACGATTGCTTCCATTAATCGCGACGTTGTTCGCCATCGCCTGCTGTGCGGCGCAAAACCTCCGAAAAGTGCCCCTGGCCGATCCTTTCATCCTGCTTTACGACGGGGTGTATTACGCCTATGGCACAGGCGCCGGAAGCGGCATCGAGGTGTGGACATCCCGCGACCTCTCCACGTGGGAGAGGGCCAAAGGCAACGCCCGCGACGGACTGGCCCTGCACCGCACGGATGTCTGGGGCGAAAAATGGTTCTGGGCGCCCGAGGTCTACCGGCTGAATGACAAATTCTACATGTATTTCACGGCCGAAGAGCACATCTGCGTCGCCACCTCCGACTCGCCGCTGGGTCCTTTCGTACAGGAGACGCGGCAACCGATGATCGCCGATGAAAAGTGCATCGACAACACGCTGTTCATCGACGACGACGGCCGGGCGTACATGTATTTCGACCGGTTCAACGACGGGCTGAATATCTGGGTCGTCGAGCTGGAAGACGACTGCACGACGCTGAAAAAAGAGACGATGCGCCCCTGCATCCATGTTTCGCAGGAGTGGGAAAAGGTCTGGCCCCGCGTCAACGAAGGCTGCTTCGTGATCCGGCGGAACGGCACTTACTACATGACCTATTCGGCCAACAATACCGGCTACTCCCATTACGGCGTCGGTTATGCCACTGCCAAACATCCGCTGGGTCCGTGGCTGAAAGCCGATGAAAATCCGATCCTCACCACCGATCTTTCCAAAGGCGTATCGTCGCCAGGACACAATTCGATCGTTGCGTCTCCCGATGGCAGCGAGATGTTCATCGTTTATCACCGCCATGCCGATCCCGAGGGGACAAGACCGTCGTTCGACCGGGTGGTTTGTATCGACCGGATTTTTGTCGACCGGCAGGGTCGGTTGAAAGTGCAGGGACCTACCTCGACTCCGCAACCGATGCCTTCGGGTGCGGAGTGAAGAAGTATATGCCATGCACGAGCGAATGGGATGACCGATAGTGAAAACGGTCCTTTCCGGGAAAAAGGGAATCAAACCTGACTAAAACTGATATCTGAATGATGAAACAGCTATTGCGCACGGCGTTTTGCCTGCTCTTGGGGTCCGCACTTTTCGCCTGCGGCCCGACCAAAGAGCCGCTGACGCGCCAAACCCTCGAGGCAGGGTTCGTGACGCCGCCCGACTCGATCCAGACCAGCGTCTATTGGTACTGGATGTCGAATAACCTCAGCAAGGAAGGAGTGGTAAAGGACTTACAGGCGATGAAAAAAGCGGGAATCAACCGTGCTTTCATCGGAAATATCGGACAGGATGACGTTCCCTACGGCAACGTTGAAATGTTGAGTGAAGAGTGGTGGAAAATTCTTCACGCTGCCCTGAAAAAAGCGACCGAGTTGAATATCGAGATCGGTATTTTCAACTCTCCGGGTTGGAGCCAATCGGGCGGTCCTTGGGTTACAGCCAAAGAGGCTATGCGCTATCTGAACTCTTCGGAATTGCGTGTAACCGGACCGGTAAAATTGAATCAAAAGTTGGTTGCTCCGGCCGATTCGTTCCAAGACGTTCGGGTAATCGCTTATCCTGCGCCGAAAAACGATTTGCTTTTCCTGAACGAAACGAACGGCAAAGTATCGTCGACTCCGAACGTAGCGGGACTCTCCAAAGTTATTGACGGAGATACCATCTCCGGAATAAACATCCCGGCCGGTGGAACGATCACGATCGATTTGATAGCCAACGAACCCTTTACAGCTCGTAGCCTGACCATCAAACCGACACAACACCCTATTGGGGCCAACTGCGAACTGCAGGTCAAAGAGGGTGACGCATACAAAACATTGGTTCAGTTCGACATCAACCGGACAAATCCGGCTCTTAACGTAGGATTCCATCCGTATGCACCCGTCGTTATGTCGATTCCAGCCACGACAGCTACGGACTTCCGTCTGATCGTCAACGGAGCCAACAACGGAAGCGGGCTGGCTGAAATCTCTTTAGGTGCAGCTCCACGTGTTGAACGTTACAGCGAAAAGACATTGGCCAAAATGCACC
>ENA-OROK01002341-OROK01002341.1-human-gut-metagenome-genome-assembly--contig:-NODE-2341-length-16435-cov-2.269780_pt1 | contig 16435 bp, 18 predicted proteins | sample MGYA00242127_ERZ509046 | MGnify/ENA primary metagenome ERZ509046 (study PRJEB26280, sample SAMEA2338728) | human gut metagenome | biome: human gut; feature: human-associated habitat; material: faeces... | reverse complement strand
AATGGCGATCGACGGATTGTACGAGGAATGCGTGAACCGTGCGGCGATCGAGGGCTGTGCTTTTGTGCATTTCTATTGGGATGCAGAGGCAGTGGGAATGCGCGGCGAGTTCAAAGGCGGTATGCGCGGGGAATTGATCGAGGCGCGGGCCGTTACGGTGCAGAACCCGTTGCGTGAGAATATCCAGCAGCAGAAATGGGTGATCATCGAAACGCGCGCGGAGTGTTCTGCCGTGCGTGCGATGTGTGAGGACAAGCACCAGCGGGAACTCATTCAACCCGACAACAACGATCTGACAAACGGGACGCTGATCCAGGAACAGCAAAACAGCGGCATGGTAACGGTTTACACACGCTATTTCCGCAAAGATAACGAGGTGTATTTCGAGAAAGCGACAAAAGGCGCATTGGTACAGCCTGCTCGGGCACTGAACCCGGAAGTTACGCGCAAAAGGTTAAAGGAGCGCGGCAAAGATAAAAAAGTAGACAGCGATACCACGTTGCAGGACGAACCGGAAAAGCAACGTGAAAGCGAATACCATGCGTATTTGTATCCGATAGAGGTATATCAGTACAAATCGAGAAAGTACAGCATTTACGGGCGCGGGGAAGTCGAGCCGATCATTCCGAACAATCGCACGGTCAATTTTAACGCGGCAATGATGTCTAAATCGGTAGAAGACCAGGGGTTCGGAACGATCGTCGCAAAGGAGGGTGCGTTGCCGTACGGGGCGAAGATCACTAACGATCCGAGCAAAGTACTGATCGATAAATACAAAGGCAGCGGAAACGGCTTTTATACGCTGAACAAAGCTCCGTTCAATGCCGCCGCGTTTAATCTGAACGATAATATCATGAACATGACGCGGACGGTTACCGGCTCGACGGAGGTGATGACGGGCGAAGTTCTCGGAAAAAATCAGTCGGGGACGAGCATCGCTTATTTACAGCAGCAGGCGCAGAAGCCGATCGACAAACTGGCCAAACGATATAAAAAATTCCGTGAACGCGTTGCCCGTGTAGAGATGCAGTACTATGTGCTGGATTACGAGGATAAGCAATACGAGACGGAAATAAGCGTCGAAGAACTGCGCGCGGCGGCCGAAGAACAGGTAGTAAACGGGGAAATGACCGAAGAAATGGTCGCGCAGATCACAAAACCGGAAAAGATCAAAGAAATTTTTAACGGGCGAGAATTTCGGGATGTGGATTTCGATATTACCATCGAAGCAGGGGCCGCATCACAATACAGTGAGATTGCCTCATTGCAGATGCTGGAAAATCTTTTATCCGCGAAATATATTGATCTGCGTACTTTTTTGGAGATATATCCGTCTACGCTTTTGCCGAACAAAGACGAATTGATCGAAAAATTGGATATGCAGGCACAGTCGCAGGCAAATGTTCTTGCGCAACAGTTGCAGCAGGCACAGACGCAACTCGCGCAGGCGCAGGACATTATAAAGCGTCAAGGCGAGATCGTAAACGATATACTTGGCACAATACAGGAAAACAGCAGGTTGAAAGCAGCGTTGGCGAAATTGCAGGCGGAATATACGGCAAAGATCGATGAAGCCAATACGGAGATCATAGCCGAACGTAATGCAGCGCAGACGATGGCTGACATTATACACGCAAGGGCAGCGCAAACACCCAATACCACCGCACGGCAATAGCGTAAAAATGCCAAAGGAGTAACAAATGTCCGAGGAGGAAGTCAGAGCAGCGCAAACAAATGCAGATGGCGCACAGACGCCCGAAGCACCCGCAGAAACCGCTGCTGCTGCGGAGGATGTAAACGACGTTCGATTCGATGACGGCGGGGAGGCTGAGCCCAAGAAACAGCCCGCAGCGCCGCGAAAGGAACAGAGCAAGACAGAGCGTGCCATGCACGCACAAAAGCGCAGAGAGGCCGAACAGAGGGCGAAAGAATTAGAAGATATCAAAAGGCAGGCGAAAATGGAAGGGCTGAAAGAGGGGCTCGGCGGGAAAAACCCGTACACCGATACGCCGATTGAGGATGATATCGATATGCAGACGTACCTCACCATGAAAGAGATTGAAAAGACCGGTGGCGATCCCGTCATGGATTTTGCGAGGTTTTCGGCGGACAAGCGCAGGGAGGAGGCCAAAGCCGCTGCAGAAAAAGCCAAAGAAACGGACTGGTATGCGGCAGACCGCGCAGAGTTCAGAAAGGCGCATCCCGAAGTTACGGACGAAGCGCTGAACGAACTTTTGCAGAACGAAACCTTTTCCGCTTTTGCGGATAAAATGGTCGGCAAGGTGCCTCTGAAAGACATATACGACAGTTTCAATACAATGCGCGGAATCTTTGACGGCGAAGCAAACGAAAAAGCCGAAAGGATGTACGCAAAAAAATTGAGTTCGCCCGCCTCCCTGGGTGGAACGGGAGAATTTATTCCCAAAAGGCGTCTCGAAGATATTTCCGATGCAGAGTTCGAGAGTATGATCGAGAAAGCGAAAAGGGGGGAACTAAAACACATATAAGGAGATTTTTTGAATTATGGCAACAACTACTCAAACTTTGGCAAATGTCAAAACCACGGCAACCGGATCCGATAACTGGATCGACAACACGGAATCTACCACCCAGGTAGCAATCGAAGCGCAGACGTTTTATGATAAAACCCTGCTGAAAAGACTGCTACCGAATCTCGTTTTTGCAAAGTTCGCGCAGAAAGGCGTTATTCCCCGGCACGGCGGTAATAAAATCAACTGGCGCAAATTCAATTCGCCCGCCACAACGCCCTTGACCGAAGGCGTTACGCCCAACGGCACCAACCTCACCATGGCGCAGGTTCAGTCCACGCTTAAACAGTACGGCGATTTCATTCAGTTTTCCGACGTTATCGACACGGTAGGCATCGATCCGGTTCTGACGGAAGGGGCGGAAGTGCTCGGTGAGCAGGCGGGGCTGACGATCGACACCGTGATGCGCGACGCGTTCTGCAAAGGCACGAATGTGCAGTATGCAAACGGGAAGACGGCGCAGACCATTGCAGCGGCCGATGTTATCAACGGTACGGACGTGCGCAAGATGGTTCGTACGCTGCGCAAGAACAATGTCAAACCGATCAACGGATATTACATCTGCATCATCGATCCGGAAATCGCTTTCGATTTGCAGAATGATGCGGATTGGAAGGCGGTCAACCAATATAACCGTGGCGGCGAAGCGATCTACGACGGCGAAATCGGCAAACTGTTCGGCGTGAAATTCATAGAGACGACGAATCTTCTCGTTAAAGAAGATCAGGGCGCAAGTTCGGCATATGTCGATACGCACTGTGCGTTGTGCTTCGGGCAGGGCGCGTTCGGTATGGCGGATGTCGAGGGCCAGGGCGCTACGAAACCGCGCATCATCGTGAAACCCACGGGCAGCGCGGGTACGGCCGATCCTCTGAACCAGCGTTCCACTGAAGGCTGGAAATCGATGTTCGCCTGCACGATTCTCGACAATCTCGCCGTCGTGCGCTATGAATGCGCCGTCAGCGCGTAAAAAAGAAAGGAGTTTCTATTATGGAAGCAGTAGAGGCAAAAGCAGCGCGTTCGCGCAAAACGCAGAACTCAAACACGGCAGAAGATTCCGTGAAAAAGATCACGGACGCCGATCTCGACAGGATGGCGAAAACGTTCGGCGATTCGGTACGGAATATGCCGAAACGTACAATCAAAATCCCCGTAATCGATGGGGCGGAACCCGTTGTTCCGGTGATCATCAACGGCTATCCGTGGTACATCAATCGCGGCGAACGCGTAGAAGTGCCGGAGATCGTCGCCCATGAGCTGGAACAGGCAGGCATTATTTAATGCCGGTGTAGCGGTGTGTAAAGATTTATACACACCGCTTTATGCCGTTCAAGGAGATTGAGCAGGTTCGAATCCTGCAAACGGCAAAACAGGAGGAGTATATGACCGTTGCGGATATTAAGATACAGACGCTGAAACTTATGGAGATTAACGACACGGATATTTCGCCCGTGATTTTACCAGAGTTATATTCCGATGAAAATTATAAAATATATCTTTCGCAGATGCCGCCCGCTATTACACGCGCGATGAACCGCATCAAAATGACAGGCGTTATTCCGCAGAAGAGCTATACTCTCGAGCCGATTGAAGAAAGCAAGCGCTCGGCGAAATATGAATTGGGAACGCTGATTCCTGATTTTTCTAAATTGCGCCGCGTCGTTGTGGAAAGCGAATACGGATATTGCGGGAATTACCCGTTTACATTTGAGGGCGCAAACATAGTGCTCTTTAATCTGCATAAGGGGAATATCGTTACGTTCTTATATGAGCCTAAAATGCCTGTAATAACTTCCGTAACTGCGGACGATACGGAAATACCTTTGCCTGACGAATTAGCGGCAATTATCCCATATTCGGTCAAAGCGGACATCTACGAACAGGACGAACCCGAACTTGCCACGCAGGCGAGGAATATATTTGAGGGGATGCTCGCGGAATATTGGCCTCAAGAGCAGAATGTTGAGATGGGAATAGACGAAATATATACACAGGGGTATTGAAATGTTTAGGCTTAATACAAACGTTGAAAAGAAGGATAGAAGTGTAGTTACACTGCGCGATTTCAAGGGGCTTGATACAGTTCATTCCCCGATGAATCTTACATATGCCCATGCGATAGGGATGCGAAATCTTATCAACAGAGACGGCGCGAACAGGAAACGTAAAGGATGGAGGCAGACTGATTTTTCTTTTCCGAAAGAGGCTATCCCTGCCGGGACGTGGAGCGGCGATGTGGAGTTTCTAGATGTAGAAGAACAAAAAAAAGTATTTTTACATTTTTATTATGTTCGCAATGAATCAACGGCTGATAAATATTATTTAAAGGCAAAAGGATTTATATACGAAAATAATAATTACACGGAAATTCCTAATGTATGGGACGATATAGGATACGAACAAGTTTTAACGGAAAAATTAGGTATCGTTTATTTTGAAAACACATTGATTGTTGCTACAGGAGAAACACTTTTAGTTGGTGATTTTCGATATATAAATAATCAGTACGTGTTTAGAATATCTCCGCTTAATATAGATAATTTGTCTTCTCCATATCTTCCAACCGTTTACCAAGATACTGTTAAAAAAGTAGAATATGGCACAGAATTTTCATCCGTTGAAGAACTTGCCGAGCGTGTAGCGCTATCTTCCTATTATTTTGACTATCAATATCCAACGCAAAAGGATCAATATTATAATGTCAATGATACTTCATTGGACAGTAATGTTCCTGTAATGTTTCTTACAAGCGAGAAAATAAGAAAGGAAAATATATTAAATAAAAAGGAAAAGTCAAAAATTGTAATGACTTTGACTGAAGAAATTTTAAATAAAATTGGCTCGAATGAAGCGATTTTGTCGGTAACATATATTCCCAGTCTAAAGGGATATAATTGTACAATATCGGATTCGCAAACAAATGATCCTGAAACACTAAACTATATAAACGAACGAGATTTATATTATCGATCAATAGATATTGAATTATATATAAATGGAATATCTTATCAGGATTTTGCCGATTTGCCTTTCTCTTTTTCAAGAAAATATTCGGTTGAAAAAGAATCAAAATTTGTTTCTGACGTATATGTGGCAACAGCAGATATGGGTACATCTTCGGATGATGAAAGATATGTTGTTGCTGCAGGTAAAATTATTGCAATAGACTGGGCGCATTTTTTAAGCTTTTTATCAACTAGTTATGGTGTTAACTTTAAAGCAGGAGATGAAATCTCACTTATATTCGAGTATGAAAGGAGGGGGTTTGATTTATCACAATTTAATCCTTCGTTTGTAACTTTATTTGGCGCAGATGGAAACCCTAACAGACTTTTAATCAGTGACGGAAGCAGTACAATTTATTATTCCGAATATAGAGAGCCTTTATATATAGGATCTGAAAATACTATCACATTGGGATCGATGCCAATTTCCGGATGGATCAAAGGAACGGAAACATCTTTATACGTATTTAAAAAATTTTCTAGACAAGAAGAAAATTTATATGTCATAGACGGAGAACTTGTCACGAGTGAAGACAATCAGTACAATGTGAATGAGGGCGAAGTAGTATTTCGAAATAGAGGGTATAGGCTACCGGAATCGGCGGTCAATCAAGATGCCGTATGCAGTCTTGCGAATGATGTTCTGATCGTATCGAATGACGGCGTTTATGGCGTTACATTATCCGCGAATGTAGCGAGCACCGAGCGCTTCGCCCGCTCCCGCGCAGAACAAATCAAGAACCTTTTACAGGAACGAGATTTATCAACAGCCAAATGCGTCGTATGGGATAATAAAATGTTCCTTGCGGTTGACGGGCTCGTTTTCGTGGCGGATGCACGTTTCCGTGCGAGCTTTGACGGCGATATGGCCGATACATTCAATTATGAATGGTGGCTGTGGGATAATATTCCCGTTGAATATTGGGTCGTGATACAGGATAAGCTGTGTTTTGTGACGAACGACAACAGACTATGTGAATTTTACGACGGGTTCTCAGATTATATAAGCGACGACCTGCTTGTGGCCGTTATAGACGGAAGTAACGTAACCATTAGCAACTCCTATGCGGAGTACAATAAAATCCTATTAAACAGCGCATACAGGGCATGCATTGATTCTTCTGATATTGCGGGCATTGTCGCGGGGGCTTTAGTCATTAATACGGAAAAGCTATATAAGGACATAAACGATGATGATACGGTTTATTTCGATGTTACGGAAGGAGCATTGACCGGCTATCCCGTAACGGCGGGAACCCCGTACACAGTAGAAAGCATCGATATTATGAGTGGACAAGTGAAGTTTGCTAAGGAAGACGGAACGGCGGTGGCATTTACAGCTGAGATGACATCTTTGTTGACCGATAATCCATTGCGTATTTCCAAAGCCGCTGACGAAGAATATAATATGAAAATCGATGTTTCAGCAACGTCCGATAATACGCGAATCACCGATGCAGACGATAATGTTGTGCGGCTGATAGAATATAACGGGGTATCTTCGTATTCAGCTACAATTTTTAAGAAAAAGCCCGTCGTAGCGTATTGGCAGACCGGCTCTTATGATTTCGGTTCGTCGATGTATTCCAAAACAATAGAGAGATTTTCCGTAGCATTCGATAGGGAGTCTCCCAAGAAACTGAAACTTTATTATACGACGGCTTGGAACGGTGGCGAGCGGCTGCTTAAAGATTTGAAAGAGAATACAGATTTTGATTTCGACGCGTTTAGTTTTCTGCTGTTTTCCTTTGATAAACGCTTTGAAACTTCGTATACAAGGCGATTGTTGATAAGGAATTTTAACTTTATTGCATTTCGGATTCTATCGGATGAGGCTGAAGACTTTTCCGTCGATTCAATGAGCTTCGTTTATAAAGTTAATAAACTTAACAGAGGTGAACATTGATATGAGCGATCAATACAAAATAACAGATGAACAAAAAAATTTGTTGTTGCAGATTTCAGCGCAAACATTGCCGGATAATCCGTCGAGAGACGGATATTCCGCTGAAACTATACGTAAAAGGCTGTATAAACCGTATGCAGCGCTTGTCGATCTTATCAATGACGTATTTAATTCTGCATATTCAGACGTAGATGGAATAATAACAGGCAAAACGACGGTAGAAAATGCAAATACAGCACAAACAGCGGACAAAGTTTCTAACGCTTTAACTCTTTCAGTTAACGGAGAAACGACAACTTTTGATGGCTCTACGGCAAAAAAGGTAAATATAAAAACAAGTGGAGCAACTGTTTCGTATAACCAAGAAAATGAAGAATTAACAATTTCTTAAAAGGAGAAAAATGTATGGCAGATGTTTCAAAAATTAACAATTATAACCTTAAAGACGCACAAGCGCGTTCTGATATTGAAGGAATTAAAAACGGCACGATTGGGGTGGGGACGGCACTTAATGCGAATAATGCAATCGAAGCAGAAACCGCGAATAACTATGCTCAAAACGGGGGTATCAAATCAAAATTTGATAGTGTTGATGCTGCTGTAAGTGCAGCACAGGCGGCAGCCGCAACGGCTCAAGGAAAGGCCGAGAGCGCAGAAAGTATAGCAAAAGGCAGAACGCAGTCAAAAAGCTATGCAACAACGCAAGCAATGGCCGACGGTTTAAATGCGGCAGCAAAAGATTTTTTAAAAGTGGGCGACAATGTTTATATTGAAGCAACAAATGTCCCCGATTTTTGGGTTTCTGCTGTAAACGATACCCAAACGAGCGGGACGTTGCCATCGGATTGGTCTGCTGATTCTTATAATTACGGTTATTTTACGATTCGCAAGTTAGAAAGTGAAAAGGTCGATCTTGGCGACTATGTACAGCGTACTGAATTTGAAACCCTTGAAGGTGAAGTCGATACAAACACGAGCGATATTGCGGCGATCAAAAACGGAACGCAGAAAGTCGGTGCTGCAACGCAGGCAGATAGTGCGAACAATTATAATTCTTCTGCCGGAACGATCAAGGAAAAATTCGCGCAGGTTGACAGTAATATTTCTGCTGCGTCTAATGCGGCAAGTTCAGCATTGGGTAAAGCAAATGAAGCATATACTCTTGCGCAGACTGCAAACGGAAAGAGCCTGAATGTTAATTATTCGGCGAGTACGGAAGAATTAACGATTTCTTTCGGCTGATAAGAGGGGGGGGTAATATGTCTGATGTCGCAAAAATAAACGGATTCAATATAAAAGATAATTCTGCCCGTAATGATATCGCTGCTTTAAAAAACGGAACGCAACAGGCAGGGCTGGCAAAGAAACTTTCGAATCCTTTAACGATTGTCGTAAACGGTGAAACAACAACTTTTGACGGCTCTGTGGCACGTACAATAACTATTGACACAGGCGGCGGTGGCGGCGGAGATATAACAAAAGAAATGAGCGGAAAAAGCTCAATTCAACAAATCACGGGGCTTGCAAGCAATTACTCGGGGACTGTAACAATTACAAATTACAGCGACGTTGGTGGGACTGCGTTTCATTTGTCTGTAAATCCGGACGGTACCGAATATGATGTCATGACCATGTATGCCGATGGTAAAACTACAGTGGTATTGGAAATAAACAATGGTGTTGTAGGAATTGTAACAATGTCCGGTCCGTCAATATCTGAGGAAACTGTTGATGTGGCATATAACTATGGGAATCCTACAATTTCGCAAACATTTATATATAGCGACTATTACGGGGATTCTGGATTTTCAATAACATATAAATTAGGGAGTTTATAATTATGAAAATTTTAAGTAAAACAGGTAAAGAAGCATGTGCTATTCATTTTTGTGGTTATAGTAAAAAGAATCTGTCGTCTTATCTTTATCGCATGAGTCAACAGACGGTAATGAAACCGTCAAATGCAACGATTATCACTTTTGCGCAGGAACATTTGTATTATCCGCTTATTGAACAGCTCACAAAAAGCGGTATTTCGTATGTCAACCTCGCAGAAGATATCATTGGTTGGGAAAATACGCTGAAACCGAGCCTGATTTTGCAGAGTTTGGAGAAAGTAACGACCGAATATGCCGTGATTCTCGACGCGGCAGACGTGGTGCTTACGGAATCTTTCAGCGACATTGTCGAGCTGTATCAGACTTACGGAAAAGATATACTGTTTTCGGGGAACTCTGTCCAGTACCCGAATGTGCCGCTCGACAGCCTTACAAGCCGTGAATGCTGGGGCACGGAAAAGTATATCAACAGCGGCTGCATTATCGGCAAGAAAGCCGCGTTGAAAACGTTCTTTACGGCAGTTGTCGCAGGCGGCAATGAAAACAACAAATGGAAAAGCGACCAGTACATGGTTCGTGCCGTATTCGATGCATACAAAGACATTGCCGCGATCGATTATTACAGCAAATGCTTCCAGTCCGTAATCGGGCACTTTATTTTGCCTATGGATGAGACTTCGACGAATTATATTATCGAATAAGCCATGAAAACCATTATAATCGGATACGGAAATATCGGGCAGCATTTGTATAATGAGCTGAACGTTCTGATGCCCGATGTGTATGATAAATACAAGCACATGGGCTTTCCGAAAGGGCGATACGATTTTGCATTTGTATGCGTCGATACGCCGCGAACGGAAAGCGACAAATGCGATGTAACGGAAGTGATAAACGCAGTAAACGCCACGGAAGCAGGCATTTATATCGTAAAATCAACCGTTTTGCCGAAGAAAACCGATGAAATCAAACAGGCAACCGGAGGAAAGAGAATCGTATATTCTCCCGAATTTTACGGAGTAACGCAACACGCAAGAAACTTCGAACATGCGTATACGATTTTAGGAGGAGCTCGTGAGGATTGCAAGGAGGCAGTTCAGTTTCTGCAACAGGTTTATGACGCGCGCCATAGGTTTTATATGACGGACGCAAAAACTGCGATGCTTTCAAAATACATGGTAAATACGTATCTTGCGTTCAAGGTATCATTTTGCAATCAATTTGCCTTGATTGCGGATAAAGCGGGTGTGGATTATGAAGAAATGCGTGAACTGTTCATTGCGGATCCGCGCATAAACGAATCGCATACATTTGTGTATCGGGACAAGCCGTATTGGGATTCGCATTGTTTCAATAAAGATGTGCCGGCAATTGCGGAAGAATATAGTGCGGGCTTCATCGGCGCTATGGTTGCGTTCAATAATCATTGTAAAGACGGGTGATAAAATGATAATAAAAACGATACGTAAAAACATTGGCGTGATCGTTGCGGCGTTTGGTTTTTTCTTGTTATGCATAATTACATTCGGGGATTTAGGTGATTTCATGACGGAAGATTACTGGCGTAATGTAAGAGAAAATTTGATGGCAATAGGCTATATGTCCGTTGCGCTCACCCTTATACAAACGGTAATAAAACAGGGTATTGCAGAGCAGGCCCTTCAAAAAGGATTGAATTCGGATAATACATCAAAGAAGTATGAAGAGCATAGACAACTCATTCAGAGTTGCACGGAGCGTTTGATTTATATGCCTTACTTCTTGCAAATTTATAACGATCGCCAAACCAAAATGCGAAAACGTGAGTTTCTTGTCTCCAATAATTTCACTTCCGAGAAACTTTTATACGCTTCCAATAAACATCGGCTTATTAAGAAATACGAGCATATTCGCACTTACATTACTATGGGTTCCATAAAATGGGCAACGACCGAAATCGTTTATGATAAACGCGGGAGAATTGTATCGTTGAGCACATATAAACGCAATCAATTGATTCGAAGCGTAATATCTTCAATGCTATTCATGGTGGGTGTTTCATTTCTTACGAAAGGCTTGTTTTTCAATGTAACCGATACTACACCTGTTTGGCAGAAGTTTATCAAGTTGGGGACATATGTAGTAGCTATCGCCCTTGGTTCTGTTTTGGGGATTATAAAGAACTATGAAAAGGGCGCGTTTTCTGTTCCGAACGAACTTGCGGAAATAAATGAAATTTGGCAGGAATTTAAAATCTGGAAAGTCCCCGATTGGGTAATTAAGGAAATCGAAGAGGCGAATGAAGAGTCGAAGGAGGTAAAAGATGAGCGAGGATGTGAAGTCAAAGAAAGAAAAAGCCCCGCTGACAGCGGAGCAAATTTACAGGCTGAACAAAAAGAAAGCCAAGATATTCAAGATAATATCGCCCATAGCGTTTTGGATATTTCTGATCTTGGCAGTAATATTCTTTCTGCTGATGATACAAAACTCAGTGGGGAATATAACGGAAATTCTGCGGCTTCTCGATAAAGACGTGTATACGGGGGAAGAGATTGCAGAGCATTATGGGCAGCTTGTTGAAAAATGGGGGGAATGGGAAATTGTTGGAGCTGATTCTGCGGGGCTTGTTATACGATACGTCGATATTCGCAACGCTCTGTTTTCCGGATTAATGATTACATATGCAATTCTTACTGTTGCGGCGCTGATTTTAGCGGTTGTATTGGGGAAAATCGTATTTCCTCAATTGGCAAAAGTTTATACCAATAATAATGCGGAAATGGTAGACGTGGCAACGCTGAAAAGTGCGCAAAAAATAGACGAAATAACAGCAAAAAAGGAGTGGTTTTAATATGGATATAAAACAATGGATGGTAGAACATTGGTCGGATATTCTTGCTTGGGTACTTGCTTTTATTGCTTATTTTTTGTTTTTTGTCAATACATTGAAAGTCGGAAAGACGCGAACCGTTCTCAGCATACAATTTCGTGATAAATCCGCGCACATCGATAAAAGAAGTGCGGAACTAAAACAACTCGGACAGGCAATGCTCGCTGAAGCAAAAATACTTTCGGAAAACGCCGCCCGTATCGTGGAAGAGGAACGGGAACGAATGGCTCAAACGGTTGCGGAGATGAGGGAATATACCGAACAGGCCATTGCGGACTTAAAAAGAAACCATGCGGCCGAAATTCAAAAATATAAAGAAAGCCTGCTTGAAATTTCACAAAATGAAAAGACGCTCGTCGCGAAAGGGGTTTCTGAAAAAATTGCAAGAAGATTTTCGGATGAACAAAATGCTTCCGCATCAAATGACACGGAAGCATTAAAACCGATAGAGGAGGTTCAGATCGATGGCTATGACAAACAGTAAAGTTTACAACGCATACTCTCAAAAAAAGAAGAATTCCCTTTCGCCTTATTTAGAGGCGGGAAATAGCGCCATGGGCGGAAGCACGACTTCGTCGAATACACAGTCGACGGGTGGGAGTACGCGGCTCTATAACGCCTATGCGGGCGCAGGAACACAGCCGAAAGCGACTACCAAAGTCGCGCGGGCATATTCAATGAATTCCTCGCCTGCGGATACGGCATATCGCAGCGCGGCTTCTCCGACGAACGAATATCAACAGGGTGAAATTCTGCGCAAATCTGTTGAAAGCGGTAATGCGAACAATACGCAGCCGCAGTCTGCTTTGACTGGAGCCGGTCCCGCAGGTACGGCGCTTTCCGCCAATACAGCCGGGGAGGGGAACAAATCAAATACGGGCGCAGCAGCCATTACAAGCACCCCGAATACGCCGTTATATAGTGCGTATAATCCTAAAACAGCCGTTGCGGATACGTCTGCCGCAGGGGCACAGAATACGGCGCTATACAGGGCATACGGCTCGCAAAACGGTTCGTATTCCGGGCAGAGGCAGTCGGCTTTGCGCCAAGCAGAAAACAATTACAACAAACTTCTGAATTATCTTCCCGAATATCAGGAGCTCATGGGAATGCGCGGGTTGGGTATTTCGAATCAAGCTCTCATGAACGCTTACGGGAAATATCAGCAGAGTGTTTCGGATATCAATTCGCAGTATGATGCGCTTGAAAAAGAATATGCTCTTCAACAGGATGCGCTGGCAAAAGAAGAACTTGTAACACAGATTGAAAATGCAAATACCGTATACGTAAATTTGAGTGACTACATTACATCTGCGGGCAATAACTTTACGCTAGAAGGATACAATCGTTTCAAGCAAGGATTGCTGGAAGCGGGATATACGCAACAGGAAATCGACGCGGCTGAAAAAATGTTGCAACAGAGTGACTTAGATTTTATGAATAAACAGATAAGTACGCAAGAAGCTTTATCAAGCAATCCTAATATTATAGGTACAGGAATTGCGCTTGATACAGCAAAAGAAGAAGATTTCGGGAAATATGCAGATACTGGTAAAGAGGGAAGCGGACAATACCAGCTCGTGCAAGATATTCTCACGGCTGCTCGTAGTGGGAAAATCCCCGATGGTTCAATCATAGATTTTAACTATGGAAAGCATGCAGCAGAAAAGTTCTTTGTATATTATGATGGATATTTCTTTGAAATCAACCCTTCCTCTGTTAATCCGAAAAAAGATAAGATTATCGGAAGAGGTAGAAATGGCGATAATTATACATACCAGCCACCCGAGATTTATGTGGAAGACTTTGAATTATTATCTCCAATCGAGCAATATAGGCTTAGGGAAGAGGCTTTACAGAGCGCGCAAAAAACTGCAAAAAAAGATTAGGGATATATAGATCCTAATAGCCTATAAAAAAGTCTTATAGAGATAAACAATCAATTATTTGTTTTATGATTTAAGCGCTTCAAGGGTATCGAACAATTGGTCATATTTTATTCCGCATAAATCCATTGCTTCTGACGCGGTATTTAATTGGGTTTCTAATGATTGCATATATTGCTGAATGCCTGCGTATTGGCTTTCAAGTTGCTGTAACTGCAAACGATATGGGTAGGTTTCGCTTTCGCATTCGGCTTTAAGTTTTGATATGTAATTATTTATAAGATATTGGTCAGGTCTACCAACAGTTATTTCGATATATTCAGCAGCAGAGTTGATCTTTCGGGAATAAGATTTTTCAATTTGGGAGATTTGATTTCTTATATAGTTGGTTTGAGAAATATAATAATTGTAATCAGATTGAACCATTGTGTATTCTGCAGATGAAGCATCATAAATTTGATTTGCGAGGATAAATGAAACTATACAAGTATGTAAATCTTTTACGGTTTGGAAATCTTTATCGTCTGCACAATAGGGTATATAAGCAAGTGAATCTTCGGTCGCTCTATCAATAGTGCTTGCATAAGAAGATTTATCGTAATCCAATAATACTTGTTTTGCTTCATCTGCGTAGGAATGGATATCGGCCGTCGTTTTATCGGACAGCGATTGAGAATTACAGGCAACTATACAAAACAGGCACAAAACAGTTAACAGGGCAATTAAAAATTTTTTCATAAAACATCTCACAAAAAAAGAGATACGCAAAAGAGCGTATCTCCCCAAAACGTACTCTCTTTTGCAATTATTGCTACATAACTTTATCTCTACTAAAATGAGAAGAGCAAAAAGAGAATACAATTTTGTCGTTAGTACTCTCATCTCAGTAGATATGCAGTTATGTAGCGTAACTATCATAGCGTATTTATTCGGAGATGTCAAGGGAAAAATAAAAAAAGACGGTCGTTCAACCGTCCTTTTTCGAAGTTAAAATTGTTTTGCATTATCTTCCATTTGCTCATAGGTTACTTTATGGTGATTTCTCAACTCAACAGGAGATGGCTCATCTAAGTCTTTACGCATTTTGGCAACCTTCTCGGGATCAGTTACGATAACTTTTTCGTCAAAAGAAACAGTAGCCATTTGAATACCTCTTATACCGCAGTAGCGGCAAGTTCAATTTGTTGCAATTTTGCCCTTGCCATTGTTTCATCATACAGAGACTGCGCGTTCAGCCAAAAGCGGGCAGGGCTTTCCAACACCGATTCAAGGCGCACGGCAAGTTCTGCGTTTATTCCGCGTTTTCCCTTAATAACTTCGTTAATAATCGTCTTACTTACGCCGGCCTTTTCGGCAACTTCCTTTTGTGTTAAGTTCAAGGCTTCGATTTCTTCTTGTAAAAGGATACCGGGGTGTACAGCATAGTTGGGTTTAAATTCAGTCGCCATAATGATTTGATACCTCCAATATCGTTATTACGTCTTGATTTCCGACTTTTTCAACTTTTATCTTTAATTCCATTCGATACGAATAATCGATCGATAGTGAAACGATTCCTTTTTTATCGCCTTGCAATTCATGTGCGCGATATTTTTTGAGTACGGCAAGTGTGTAAAAGGGGGCGAATGATTCGTAAGAAGCTAAGCGAACCATAAGATTTTGTAAAGCAGCACAGACCTTTAAGGGAAGCTCTCTTTTAGCATAATTCGCATCGTTACAGATTTTCTCAACTTTCTTGTTCGCAAACTCTATTATCATCCGTTTCTTCTCTCATTATATGTCGTGGTTCACAATTATGTGAACATGATAACATAACTTTTAATATCTGTCAAGTCATTTTTAACAAATTTCGGAGGGAAATATGCCAATCACATTATCGCAGGCGAGACAAAATGCAATCAACAGGCGGTTAAACGCCGTAAAGCAGAACGCCTCATACTCCAATGATAATTTAGCTCGGTATGACGCACAAACCACTCTCCCGATGCAGGAAGAGCCGAAATCTGAAAACAACGGCGGATTTTGGGGCGGCTTGGGTTATGTGCTCGGTAAAGCCGGAACGGGATTGTTGCGAGGGCTGGAAGGAATATGGGACTTTGCGGCTGGCGGAATTGCCGATCTTTTCGGCGCAGACGAGTGGGCGCAGGAACAGTTGGAAAACAGCCCGTTTGATGCCTGGAACGAAGAGCTTGACGCTTGGTACAATCCTTCGGGCGTTATGTCGTTCGTCGGCGATGTTGCCGGAGGAGTGGGGCAAATGCTGCCGTCAATTGCCGTAAGTGCAATTCCGGGCGCTGGTCCCGCGCTTTCTACGGGAATGTTTGTAACAAGCGCGGCAGGGCAAGGCGGCGCATTGAGGGAAAAACATAAAAACGCACCTGC
>ENA-OROK01002336-OROK01002336.1-human-gut-metagenome-genome-assembly--contig:-NODE-2336-length-16461-cov-30.640680_pt1 | contig 16461 bp, 15 predicted proteins | sample MGYA00242127_ERZ509046 | MGnify/ENA primary metagenome ERZ509046 (study PRJEB26280, sample SAMEA2338728) | human gut metagenome | biome: human gut; feature: human-associated habitat; material: faeces... | reverse complement strand
GGTTCTGCATTCTCCGGCAGCGTGAAGGACACCGACACACGCTCATACGGCATGTTATCCGTCTTTTCCCACACCTTGCCCGGCTCAGAATCCAGCGTGAACGTCTCATTACCCACCGTGTACGCAACGCGCATCACACCGCGCGGGCCGCCAGAGCGGACATATCCCGACAATGTGTACGACTTGCCCGGCGTGAGCGTCACCGCCTGACGGACATACACGCAGTCGCTCGACCAAATCGTTAGGCGATACGAAACGAGACCGAACTGCCGCGTGGATTGGTCGCGCGTAATCGTGCCGGTGCTGCTTTTCTCCCAGACGCTGCTGTTTTCCTCGCACATCGGGTCAAGCAGAAGGTTTCGGACAACCCGCTGCATCCGGGAGCGCTCCGTCGCGTGGTTAATCGGCGCATTCGCGTTGTCGTCGGTGCGGTCGTAGCGGGTGTACATCGCATAACCCAGTTCGTCGTCCACGCTGACCTGATTGCCGTCATCGTTGAAGTGATAGCGCAGTGTCTTGCCGGAAATTTCATCCTTGACCAATGCCATATGGTTGCCGTAGGTATACGAAATGTTTGCCGCAGTCAACGTCGTGCCATTCTTCGTGCCCGTCACGGTTGCGTGGGTGATGCAGTGCGGCAGACCGTCGATGGCGTTCGTCTTGCTGTATTCGTAAGTCACGTCCGTCAGCTTTTTATCCGGCTGCTGGTCAACATGCTTTTCAATGGCAGATGCCGACATAAGCAGATGGTAGCCATTTGCAAGCGCGTATTCGTACTTGCTCATGCGACCATCTGCGTGCGTAATGTACAGCGTTTCTTCATTACAATAGTTGAAGCGCACGCAGCTGTTTTCATTCTGCCAAGGCGTCTGAATCCGGTCGCACCGACCATCCATGTAATGGAATGTCGTAACTCGACCCGCGCCGTCCGTCACAGACGCGATTTTCAGCGGCGAATCTGCCACCGCCGTCACCGTGACTTCGTTGCCAATCGCATCCTGAATCTTCTGAATCAGCACCTTCGCGCTTTCCGGCGCATCCTCCGTCGGGGTCTCGCTCACCAGCGGGAACGTCATTCCATTGTCGCCCTTGTCGGTAATCGTGATGTTCTCGTCCCCGACTTCCAGCGTCAGAGACAAACCAGACTGGTCAGAATACTTCTTTTGGTCATTCTTGTTCTTCTTAAAGAAGTGTTACGTGCCGTCGCCGTCCGTATACACGAACGCCACTTCGCCATTGTACAGCACCTTATGCAGCGTCTGATGCAGCGAAGTTCGCCAGCCGTAGCCCATGCCGAACTCATCTTTGTCGCTGTCGCAAGAATTGTAATAGTGCGTAATCGAGACGGGCAGCCGATTGCCGTTCATTGCGGTATCGGCGTGAGCGAAGATCAGGTTGCCGTTGACAAGGCTGACGCTTCCAGTCCCTGCTAATCCCGCAGACTGATGGTCGTAGGTGAGATAGCTTTCCAGACCCGCAAGGCTCGCATATTCCAATACGAAGTACGGCTGATTCGCCGTTTCGCTCGAATGCAGCTGCGAAAAGCTGCTTTCGCTTTTGGGCGCGCTCAGCTGAACACCGTAATTTTCGCCCAGATACCACTTGCGCGCAAGGCTGGTGACATCGAATTCTTTCCACGAATACTGTTTTTTCACTACGCGGCAGTAGTCCTGATACACGCCGCTGACATCCGGTCGATTCTCGTAGGTGATTGTCTCCGGATTCCAGTCCTCCATCACTTCCTTGCACATGATGGCGGTATCTGCCGTCGGCGCGTAGACGTTGCGAACGCACAGTTTTGCGGACGTGATGAAGTGATTCGCGCCCAGACGCGGCAAATCCACGACTTTCAAGTAGGCCAAACGGTTGCCGTAGTAATTCGTGTTGCTGATCCACAAGCGCTCGTCGTGCGAAAAGTTCTGCTGCGAGCCTTCCTTAACGTAGGTATCGAGGATGCCCGCGGCAGAATCCGCCGAATTATCCGCGAACGTCGCAATCGGACTGTGTGCCTGTGCCGCCATCTGCTGGCGCTTTTCGGCGGACAGTTCCACCCACTGGTGCGTCGCCGCATCGTACTCGTGAACCGGCGTGGTCTGCACCACTGCCCGGAAACGGTTGTTGCCCAGCGCGTACACCTTCCCGCAGCGGGTGCGCAGGTGTTTCAGTTCCTGCTGAGCCGGGAACTGAATCTGTTCCTGTTTGGTTTCTTGGTTACTCATATGTTTCCTTTCTTTTTGTGCGCTCCTTTCGCGCACGTTTTTTCTATCGAACGGTACGAAAAAAGCCCCTCGCGCCGTGCGCGGGAGCTTCTCTGTATCTTTCGATGGTATGATTCTAACACACTTTTGTAAAGTGTGCATCCGCGTTTTTAGACATGACAGCAGCTGATGTGCTGCCCTCTTGTGAAACTCACTATTACCTTACTTCTCCTCTGTATCTCCAGGCGTATCACCGCTCTTCCCCTACGTCAGCCACTTCTCGAACACCGAGTTGCCGCTGTATGCTGCAAAAACAATCGTCGCGTAGTTGATGTACGTCCGAACCGTACTGACCAGCGCTTCCGTGTCGCTGCGGAAGAAGCACAGCACCATCGCCAGCAGCGAAATCAGTGTCACTGCAATAGTGACCAAAAGAACAATTCGTTTGCTGAACTGGACGTATGCTTTCTGCTTCGTCATTTGCCTCGTCTCCCTTCTGGCGGCGTTTCCGGCAGAGCAAGAATGTCCTGTTCGTAGCTTGCGGACAGGTGATTTCGTCCTTTCGCCGCGTAACTTTTGTGCATGTTCAGCACCTGCTCTTTTTCCGCCGCAGTACACCAACCCTGCCGCGTATAATTGTCATGCGCATTCTGCAAAAACTCCCACGTCAGAATCGCAAGATCTTCTTCCTGCTGCTGTTCCCTTGCAATCAGCTGCTTCATCGGCTTCCGAAACCAGCTGTACATCAGCGTCAGCGCCGTCACAAGTCCAGCGATGGTTGTCGCGTGGTCGCGCAGCTGCTCAAGAATCGCCCACATCTGCGCTCGCCACCTTCACCGTAAAATCACCCGCAGGTTCAAACACGTTTCCGGCGCTATCGACGATTCGGATGCTCATCCGTGCCTGATTATCCGCGTTTTCCTGTTTCGTGAGGAACTCCGCCGCGCACCAGCCGGTGCTGTTTTTGTACTGCACACGCCACCAGTCATCCACTTCCATAAGAACAGTTACGGTTGCGCCCTGCGGGATTTTCGCAATCACTTCGGCGGACTTGCTCGCCGTTTTACGCATGTTCAGGCTGCCGGATGCCGTCGTCACGACCGCCAATTTCGGTTTATACTATTTTCGGATGAAAATGAGCCAAGATGCGCCGCGAATTTTTGTATTCTGGCTAACGCGAATGAAACGCAGCGTAGCAGCGCTACGCTAAGTGGAATGAGCGGACGACAGAATCAAAAAGGCGCAAGCAGATGGCGCAGTTGAATCCGAAAATAGTATGACTCATTGCAATTTGTTCTCCTTTTTCGGCGTAATCCACGCCTTTCAGTTCGCCCCAATGCGTCCATCCGCTGCCGATTTTCGACGTGACAACGCCATACGCCGTACCTTTGGCTTCGATGACCGCACCCTCGCCGATGTACAATCCGACGTGATGATAGCCCTCCGAGGCGTTGAATTTGTAGACGGCTGTACCGGGTTTGAGCGGCTCGCCATCGGTTCGTTTCCCGGCAGACAGGCTGCCGGATGCGCTGCTGTAACGGCGGAACATGGTGTTGCTGCCGTGGTAGCAGTACCCGCCGAGCTGCCGAAACGCCCACGCAAAAAGGCCGGAGCAGTCCGCCACGCGGTGTCCGACCCACTTTTGACCATATTTCTTTGTCTGTTCACGGCTCGCGGCGTTCTGCTGTGCCTGCGTCCAGATTTCGCCCGACGCGCCGTAGATGTACCCCCAGCCATCACGCAGTGCCGTTTGAAACTGCGCAATCAGCTCAGAGGATGAAATGTTTGGCATGTGACCTCCTGTTATTTATAGAAGTGGCTGCCCCCTGTATCGAGAGGCAGCCACCCCGTTTTCTTGTTCACCGTATTGGCTTTTGTAATTTTCTATTTTTTCTCCTGCGTCATTGAAGCTGCTTCCTCCGGGAAAAGGTCACGCAGCAGCGCATCCAAATCAAACCGCAGTTTCTTCGCCCGACACCGCGCCGCAACAACTTCCAGCGAATCGCGGATAATCTGCTTGCACCGCTCCATCCGTTCTTCCTTCGGTGCCTGCACAAAAGGCAGGAACGGGACATGCAGCCGAATATCCGCATAGTGATGCTTCCAGCTGATATATTTGCGGTCTTTGCCGCAACCGAATGTGCGTAGAAATTCTTCTGATAGACATTCTGGAATGATGCCGATGCTGTCGAGTACGTCCGTATACTTCGCAAGCGACGTAACCCGCATGTTCTTTTCGATTAGGCAGAAGTTGTCCATGATCATTTGTGCTGCCGGTGATTCCGATTCGGTTGAAAAGGTAAACGGCGTCATGTACGCATCCGGGAACATGTCATACAGCAGCGATTTGCACTCAAAGCGGAAGTTCTTCACCTCGCTCCGATCTCGGATGATTTCCAGCGCCCGGGTAATCGCCGCTCTCACCATGTCCCGCTGTTCATCCTGCGAGGCTTTCATGAAGGTATCACCGTCCAGCCTGACGCAAATTTCCGCCTCTCGCCACTTCAAGCTGATGTGCTTCCGCTCTTTTTCATCCGGCGCAGTGAAAAGAATAATTTTGATGCTGTCCAGCACTTTGCAGTATCTCGCCAGACGAATCACGTCCATCCGCGATTCAAAATACTGAAAGCAATCGGAAATTCGCTCGGCAGCTGATGGTTCTGCTTCTGCGGAAAAAGTAATTCCTAACATATGCTTCCTCCACTCAGTAGGAGCTTTCTTCTTTCTCTATTCCTACCTTCACCCTAAGCCATTGTACCTTTTCTTTTGCTTTCAAGGGTATTTGCTCCTTCTCAATCTGCGCAAGCACGTCCTGAATCACCAATTTGTTGATGCCTTTTGCGAAGCCGACAAGCAGCTGAACATCGGCAAGTGAATAGATTTCTTTTCGGAGCATATCGTCCAGAATGAAGCAGAATAGTTCCATTTCTTGCACAATTGAGAACAAAACGCAAGCTTGAAAAACAGAAAGCTCGCAGTGAGCAAGTGAGAACACGCAGTTTCTTCGGGCACTTATAGGAAGGCGCTGGATTTTCCGAATAACACGCGCCGATAAGGTCGTCTGCGTAGAAAAGCACAAAATTGCCGGCAACAGTTTCATCAGCTTTTTATGTTTTTGAGCATGTTGTAGATATTCAAACAAGACTTTTTCTTCCAGTATGCCATGAAAATTCTGAAAGAAAAAGTCGTCTTGATTGTTCATATACTGTGCATATATTTTCTGCCGAACAGATTGATTTTGTTGCAGTTCTAGTGCAAGCTTATTAATATCCATGTTCACTTCTCCTTTGGTTATACATTATTTATAATATTTGTGAATACCGTCGGCGATTTGCACTATATTCTGTTTAACAAACTTCTTTCCTGCTCTATCTAATTTCCCCACCAATATATTTCCCATATCATCAACACTGGCAATTTTTTTCTGCCTTGTAGAATATATGAGCATGTGGAGCATGGCGGTTAGCTTCACCGCCCACAGACACTCTCGCGGAGTATCCATTATGGTCACCTGCGACAGTTTTTTGCACACATAGATTATGTACCAAAAAGCCATGGATTCCAACAAAGTAAGTATGGAACTCCTCAACCTCGAAGTTATAAACCGTAACAGGCTCGGAAAGTTCTTCCCATTCAACGGCTTCAACAAGCGCCGTGCCGCCGCTCAACAGTTTAAGCTGATAGCCGACCTTCAGGTCCTTAGCGAAAATCCAGCCCTGTCCCTGTACGAAAAAGGGATGTCCCGCCGTAGTGGTAATCGTTGCGCCACGAACCTGCACATGAACCAGTTCGTACTTTTCATTCCGGAAGAGTTGGACTACTCGCTTTAGCGTGCATTCGCCCGTGTCAGGGTTTTCTGCCCACACCAGCTGTCCCGGTACAATTTCTTCAATTGGTACAGCGCCGTTCTCCGTTTGAATCGGTGTACCAGCAACAAAGCAATTCGGACTGGTGAGACCACCCACAATAAAGCCGCCGATTGCGCCGCCAAGGAAACCATCCGCGGCACCATCAATCGCCGCTTCAAGAGCGCCGTCCCAGCTTCCCGTCGCGATTCGGCTTTCGATTGCGCCTGAAATGGCTCCGCCAATCGCGCCCGATACCGCGCCTTTCGCCGCACCAATCGCAGCGCCATAGGCAAAGCAAGCGACACCGCCTGTTGCAACCGTAGCAACTACTGCCGCGCCAACAATCAGCGCCGCGCCAATCGCCACTTTCGCCCAGTTCGGCAGCGACCACGAACCCGCTTCATCTCGACGGTTCACCGGGTCGTTCATGCAGTAGTTGAACAGCTGGTAGCCGTTGATGTCGCCATCAGCGCCCAGCGCTTCCACATCATCCGCATTGATGAATCGGCTCAGCTTCGGGTTGTAATATCTGCTGCGCAGATAGTAGAGACCCGTTTCCTCGTCGTAGATGTAGCCGCGATACCTGAAGGGATTCAGCGCACCCAGCGTCTCCGCTAATGCACCTCCTGTACTGATTGGCTGACCCCAAGCATCGTACTGATATTTTACCACCAACTGCCCTTCGCTGTCAACCATGCCGACAACATCATCCTGCTGGTTATACAGGTATGCATACGCAGTGCCGTTGTAAATCGCAATTGCAGGCTTGTTCTGCGCATCATAGAAGAAATGCAGGTTTTCATCGCCGCGAATAAGGTGAACCAGATTGCGGCCGTGCATGATGTACTTCGTCGTACCGGTGGAAGTCGCCGTTTTCTGAACACGAAGACCATCCGCGTTATATGCAAAGGCGACCTCTTCGCCGCTCTTCTGCATTCCCCGGATCTGCCGCCCCTGTGCCCATTTGTACTGCCAAGTGCCATCCGACAGCGGATTGCCAATCTCATCATAAGTAATGTTTACGCCATTGAGCGCCGTCAGCTTATCCTTCCAGTTCGCATCCGTATAGGCGAACGTGTCGCACTTGACAGCCGCACCGACGCTGCCGGTCGTGTACGCATACACCGTTTTCTGCTGAATATTGCCGCCATGGTCATAGGCAAACACCCACGTCGTACCCGCAGTGCCAGCCGTCGTATCATACGGGTCGTTCACCCGAATCAGCTGCCCCAGCAGGTCATACACATAGGTAATTTCCTGCTGACCGTCGCTGATGCCCGTGATATTGCCCGTTTCATCATATGTATAGGTCAGTTCAGTCCCCGCCTGCGTCATCGTGCGAACGAGCGGCGTCGTGCTGTTGCTGCCATATGCACCATCCAAATAGGTGTACGCCGTTGTCACAGCCGTTCCGCCTGCATTTGCGCTGCGTTCACTTACTCGGCCGAATCCATCATAAGTATACGTCACCGTTTGGTTGTCCCCGAACGTCATCAGCGTCGGACGGTTTTCTTCATCGTGCGTAAAAGTGGTTGTGTATTTTTCTCGGTTCTCTCCGACCTGTTCCTTGAAGGTCTTTACATTATCATACGCATCATAGACCAGTTCGCCCGTATACGCATGCTTGTCGCCTTCAAGCACTGTCTTTCGGCGCGGACGATTGGCAGCATCGTATTCACTCAGCACCGAAACGTCGCGCGCGCAATCCTTCACTCGTGCAACTTCGCCGTTTGCGCCGTAGGTATACTGGAAGCGGTCATCCGTATCGTCATCATAGCGCATACCAACAACGCGCTTAAAGTCATCATATGTGTAGCATACCTGTCCACGGTTGCCATAGGTGACGCTTTCCGTCATGCCATCCGCCTGATAAGCCGTTTCGACCAGCGTTTGTGTGCCAACCTTCACGGATTCAAGCCGTCCGACTGCATCATATGCAAGCGTATAGGCAACATCTTCCGAAGCATTATCGGACGTATTGTGTTTCACCTGCGTCAGCTTATCCTTGGTATACGCAAACGTATTGGTGTATTCGCGCCCGTCTGCCGTCGTCGAAGCCTTCGTCACCCTGCGATTACGATCATAAGTATAGTGCAGCACCTGTCCGCGGGCATCCGTAACTGATTGCAGCGTATCCAGCTCATCATCCGTCTGCCGAGTTTCTGCCATGCCGCGGGCATCTATCTGCTGTTTTACATGATTGCCCTGCTCATCATAGACCGTCGTGGTCTGCATGAACGCCGTGCCATCGCTTGTTTTCGTGGTCAGCTGATTGCCATAATCATCGTAGGTATACTCGCTGACTGTCCCCAGTGGGCTGGTAGACTTGCGCAGCAGATGTTTCTTCTTCTCCTCATCACTTTCGCCCCATTCCATCACGGTTTTCACCGCAGCAGAACGCCCCGGCTGAAAGTACGTCAGGATATTGTCGAACGCATCATAGGTTGCACCATCCTGCAAGCTGCCTGCATTCTTCGCGGAAAGTACATTGCCCCTGCTGTCATACACATTCGTTTGACCGAATTCTTCCTTGTGCAGGAACAAGCCGCCAAATTCAGCATAGTTGATGTTGCGCTCGTAGTCCACGTTGAAGCGAATGGATGTATAATCGCACGGTGCAACCACCGGGCCGGCAGCAAACTGCCAATCCGTCCATTCCTCGCTCCATTCGATCGAGGACGTATTCACGCGCGTGGACGATGTGCCTGCTTTCAAGAACGCCACACGGATGTTATAGCGGAAGTCCTCCCCCTTGCGCGGCTTGGAGAAGTTCAGCGACCACCCGCCTGCTACAAACACGTCACCCTTGCTGCCGCTGATTGGAATATCCTGATAGATACCCGCATACTTGGTACGCCCAGTACCATACAAGCGCATCGTATTTGCAGAAAGTCCTTCCGGCTTGCTGCCCGTGCAATCGGCATACACCATATCTTCACTGGTATTGGAGCTATTTTTGCTCCAGCCTGTGGGATGTGCGCCGCAATTAAACGTAAAGTCACCATTCGTCAGCATATTGTAGCGATTGGCGACTTCGCCCGCTTCCAGCTGCGCACAGTCAAACCAGACCGTTCCTGCGCCCCCGCCCGCCATCAAGCGAACAGTTGCACTGTCGCTGGCGCTGTCTGCTGGAAGCGAGAAACTCACACTCATGCGTCCCCATTCGCCCTTGCTGCACTGCGGCAAACTATCCACCGCAACCTCATTGCCGTCGCTGTTTTTGTAGGTAACACGCAGCTGCGCCACGGTATCCGCAAGCGTCTGAAAGAATGCAGAAAGCGTATAGGCTTTTCCCTTCGGCAGCGTCACATCTTGGCGGGTCGTCATCCAGCCCGTCTGATTCGTCTTGACCATTTTCAGCGACTTCGTGCCCATGTAGTGCGCATCCGTCGCATAGCTGTATGTGCCAGTCCCATCGAGGCTCTCATTCGTCCAGATGCCTGCCGTCTGCATGTTGTGACCATTCAGGAAGTTCACCACGCTGCGCTGCATCTTGGAAATCGTTTCCGGATGGTTAATCGGATTGCTGTCCGTGTATTTCGCAAAGCAGGCATATCCCAGCTGGTCATTCACAGAGATGCAGTTGCCGTAATCATTGAAATGATAGAACAGCTTCTTGCCGCTCAGGTTGTCCGTAACTACCGTCAGGCAATCCTTATACGCATACCATGTGCTGTTCGCCTCCATGTACTGATAATCCAGCGTTTTGTCGTTCAGCGCCGGGGCGTTGTTGTAGGTGATGGTCTGGCTGTTCCAGTCCCCCAGCACTTCTTTCAGGTAGACGGAGGCCTTCGTTGTCGGTGCCGTTTTCGTTTTGACATTGAAAATCGCTTTCGTGATGTAATACGACGAATCAATTTCCGGCAGTCCCGACGGAAGGAACTTATACTATTTCCAAATGAGAATGCACCAAGATGCGCCGCGAATTTTTCACGCTGTCTAACGCGAATGGAACGCAGCGTAGCAGCGCTACGCTAAGTGGAATGAGCGGACGACAGCGTGGAAAAGGCGCAAGCAGATGGTGCAGGCGAATGCAGGAAATAGTATCAATAAACGAGCGGCTGGTTCCCCAATTGCCTCTGTTGTACGACACCGTCATCCCCGTTGCGCCGTAGCTCTGTACCTCATCCGCCTTTTTGCTGCTCACAAAGTTGTCTTCCATTGCGCTGGAATGGTTCTTCGTGATGACCGGCGGATCCAGCACAACCGGGAATTTCGCCTTTTGCAGCCATTTTTCGTCCGGCGTGTACGTCACGCGCCATGTAAACGGCTCAACCGTCGCCGCCATGTCCACCTGCACGCCGCCGATTTCGTCCTCCGCTTCGGCAGATTGCAGGAACGGCCGCGGCAGCAGAAATGCCGTTCTGCCATCCGATGCCGTCACTTGAATCGAATCGTCCGCCTGCATTTCCGGCGTAAAGAGCAGGAACGACAGCTTCCGCACGCTTTCCGGCGTTTTGAACGTAAAGGAATCCTTAAAGCGCAGTGCCTGAACCGCGCAGTTCAGATTCACATCCGGGAAAATGTCCTCATACACCACTTCCCCCTCCAGCTGCGCCAGCACCGCGCGGCGGCGGTCGCGTTTGCTCTCCTGCGGACGCGCAAAGTCCACAACCTTCGGCTGAACTTCCTGCGCCCCATCCAGCTTCCAGCCGAGGCAGCAGTTGTCCTCATTGCGCAGCAGAACCATCGTCGCGTCCTGCGCGCCATGAAATTCAACCTTCAGTTCATCGTTGTTGCGATTCGTGAGATACACGCTGCCCGCCGAATCCTGAATCGGCATCAGCGTGTTGTCGATTTCTTCCAGCTTTCCGCTGTTCTTGTCTCGGAAATGCACCGCTTCCGGGTACATCACCGCCTGATAAAGCCCGCGCCCCAAGGAAAACACCTTGCTCGTGCGCGTTCGGCATTCGTATTCTTCCTGCCCCGGCATCCGGTTCATCTCGTCCGGCGTAACAGGGCGTGCATATTTGTGCGGCTGATTTTCCGCCGCATTGTGATTCATGTGTTTCATTGTACTCCTTTTGAATATTTGTTGAAATTAATCGTTTGTTATTTTGTGAGTGCATCCAGTCGGTTCTGAATGTCCTCGATTCCCTCCGCGATGTTTGTGCTAAGGCTGTCAATCATCGCCTGATATTTTTCTTCCCGCGCTGCATTTTCTTTCAGCATTCGGAAAAAAAGATAAATATAAAGCGCCGCCCAAATTCCTTGCTGCAGCGCCGCTTCCATGATGGTCTGAATATTCGCTTCCATGGCGTCCCTCCTTTCTCTCGCCGTAAAAAAGCGTACAAAAAAAGCGCCATGGGTTTGCATGACGCTTTTTCGGCACAAGAGAAGCCCTTCGTTCTACCGAATGTGGCTCTGTTGTGCCTTGGTGGGGTATGAAATTGAAAGGTTACTTTTGATGACGACGTGCTGTTCTTTGCGCCGAACGGCGGTCATACCTGCTGAGAGCAGGGAGTGACCGCCGTTTCGGTGTGCGCAGTATCATTAGCAATCGGAATGTTTTGCCAGCAATGACGCATTTGTATGTTAAGGGCGTATTTGTTTCATATCTCCTGTCTTTAAATTCAGTAATGAAACTTCCTGCGTTTTACCATCGCTCAGCATAGCTGCATAGTGTTCAAATAGATAAACATTTGATGTCGTGACAATCTCATACGTCCTAATTTGCGAAGCAATGTTAGGTTCCTCAATATCCATCACATTCAAAATTTGTGAAGAGTTCTGGCGCTTATACCAAATTATATGATACTTATTTTTACTGATTCCCTCATAGCCATCGACCTGATAAATCACTTTTCCATTAAGAAAAACAGTCAAATTATATGATCCAGGAATCATTTCCGTCCAGTACGCATTATTGCAGATGTCCACATAATTAGAACTGCAAAAATTAATCTCATGAATTTCCGCACTTGCGAAGTCAAAGTAACTCCACATATTATCTGCATTTTTAAGCGATACACCATCTTCTCCAATTCGAAGTAGTGTGTAGTCTAAAAATTCCGGTCTTGAAAAAATTTGTTTATCTATCGAATAGCACCACAGCCCAGCATGTTGCTCTGTGGTATATCCATCAAACACAATCAGAATATTCCCATTCCCAGCTGCTTTAATGTCATAGACAATTTCATTGCTTAGTATTCTTCTCTGTTTGCCGGTTGCCAAATCAATTTCAAATAAATCTGCATTAGGACCCAATTTATGTTTCACAGTATAGTATAAGCACCCATTACCCGCTATCATTGAGCGAACTTCTGAGTTCCATAGTTTTGATATTTTTTTCATTTTTCCTTCTTTTGTGAAACTATAAATGTACGAGACTGCATTATTTCCTTTAATCAAAAAAAATACCGTCTCAGTTATTTTATCGTATGTACAATAGAATGCATTACCTGAATCAATTTTTTGCTGTTGAGCTACACCATGCATTTCGGCAAAAGCACTATTGCTCTTATACACACTAAGAGAAACTATCAAAGCTAAGCATACGCACAAACATTTGCGAATCACTTTCATCCCATCCTTTCATAATTATCTATGCTTGGCGAAATTATCAATGGAGTCAATAATCATTTTTTCAATACCCTCAGGTGCATAATGACTATAGTCTGTAACAGTTTCTCGTGACATACTACTAATTAAGTACCTCGCATCATTCGGAACGATGGCGCTTGCAATGTTTTCAAAGCTTTCCTGATAGTATGCGCTAAAACTAGCAGCCAGAACATAGCTCGAAACTTGCATACAGTTGTATGCCAAAACTTGATATTGTTCTCCTTCCAAGCTTCCTTCTTCTAATATACGCTTTGCACGCAAATACGATGGTGTTGTATTACACCTAAACAAGGTTGCGGTTTCATAAAAATTATCATATATATACTCTTGATTTTCTATCGGTGTACTTTCATCCACAAGGGTTGTACTAAGAATAATATTATATGCAGCTAAGTCAAGCCGTCCCGAAGAATCAAACGGAACAGATTCAATTTCAATTAGCTGAATTTTTGCTTTCGAAGCTATTCCACCGCTCTGAGACCCCCAGAAAAAATAATACCATTTATGAGTTTGACTATCTTCAATTAACAAGGAAGTATGCCCAAAGCCATATACATTATCAATGTCAGTTAGCCAATATGCATCTGTTCCTTCTGAGTCTTCTATGCATATCGGTGTATTCTTTCCATATGCATACATATTCCCAGTCATTAACTTATTGCTCACAATTATTCCCTCGTCGGCAGACAAAAAGCGATTTTCTTCCACATTATAGTACCGACTTCTGAGATAGTACAGCCCCGTCTCCTCGTCAAACACATACCCGCGATACCTAAACGGCTGCACCTTGCCCAGCGTCTCCGCCAGCTCACCGGTACACCACAGCGGCATACCCCACGCATCGTAGCCGTAGCTGACGACGGTATTGCCATTCTCATCCAGAATTGCAAGAATATCTCCCTGCAAGCTCTTGACATACGCATACGCCGTGCCGTTGTACACCACCACCGCCGGGCGGTTCTGCGCATCATAGAAGAAGTGCAGCTCATCCGCACCGGAAATCATATGCACAATATTCTTGCCGTGCAGCGTGTACTTCGTCACCACGCCGTTGACCGTTTTCTGCACACGCAAGCCGTCCGCGTTGTACACAAATTCAGCCGTCACGCCCGATTTCTGCATCTTTTGCAGCTGCCGGCCGTTCTGCCAAGTGTACGTCCACGTCCCGTCGCTCAGCGGATTACCAATCGCATCATAGCGAATTGTGCTGCCGTTGACCGCCGTGAGCTTGTCGCGCCAGTTCGCGTCACCGTAGGTATAGGTAACAGTTTCCAGAGGAGTCATCGTATCGGCATACGCAAAGCTTTCCTTTTTCAGGATGTTGCCGCCAAGGTCGTAGGTGTACTTCCACGTCGTGCCATTTTCGCCGGAGCGGGTATCGCTGTGGTCGTTGACCTGAATCAGCTGCCCCAGCGCATCGTAGGTGTAGCCAGTCCACTTCCCGTTCAGCGTCGCACTCGCAATGTTGCCATTGTCGTCGTAGCCGTAGCCGCAATTGCACCCCGGCTGGGTAATCGACGCGACGAGATTCGTCACGCTGCCGGTGCCGTAGCCGCCCGCCGCGAAATGGTATTCGCTCGTGAAGGTTTTGCTGCCCAGCTTGACCGCCGAGAACGTCGTCCGATTCAGCTTGTCAATGGTCGTCGTGCTCTGCCCAATGGTGGTTGCACCAACGCTGTACGTCAGCGACGTCGGACGATTTTCGTCATCATAGCCGAATTTCGTCCCAAATTCCTGTCGATTTTCACCCACTTTCTCCGTAAATTCGCTCAGATTGCCGTACACGTTGTCGTAAGCGACCTGTCCCGTGTAGACGTGCTTCGCGTCCTCCGACGTTTTCACGCGCACCGGACGATTCGCCAAATCGTACTCGCTCTGCGTCGTCCGATTCAGCAGATTATCGCAGACTCGTGCCACTTGACCCTTCGCGTTGTAGTCGTATTCGTATCGCGGCGCGGTTTCCTCGCCGTACACCACCCCCGTCACGCAGATTGTTCTGATAGTGGCTTGTATACATATATTCGCGATACATGACGGAATTCCTTCTTATGTGTGCAAATCAACCTGTTTGTTTACGGTTATGATATGTCATCTGTTGCCAGCCAAATCTCAGTTAATGGGAACACAGGAAATTTTGTCTTGACTTCATCCCCTCTCCTATGGTAAAATCATCTGGGAGGGATGAGAATGGCAACCGAAGCACAAAAAGTAGCAAACAAGAAGTCTGTTGAGAAAATATACGACGTTCTTTCCGTGCTGTTACCGCTCGAAATGAATGACACATTCCTGTCGGCTGTTTCAAAAAGCGGAGAAAGTAAAGGCGCTTACGTTAGAAACGCATTAGTGCGGAAATTAACCAAGGACGGCTTCCTGCCGCCAAAAGAAGAATAACAGAACACAGGCATGGAAAGGCTATCTTTTGCGGATAGCCTTTTTCTTATGCGGAAATTTTCAAAAATGCTGTGCTATCGGCAAAAACGGGCAGAAAGGGAAAATCCATGTTCGACAATTACTACCAGTTCCTGCTGTCCAGAATGGCGGTATGCGAATCCGCCAAGGAGTTGAACAAGCTCACCTGCGTGTGGCCTTGTTCATTGTCGAAGGAGGAGATTAGCAACCTCGAAGAGGCAAAGCGTCTCCTTCTCAATATCATCGTCCGGAGAGAGGAGGAACGAACCCATGAAGGTTGAATTTACGGAGGAAATGAAGCGGCACGTTTGCATTGCGGATCCTGATTGACGCTGCACTCTCTGAAAATCGACGATGGGGAGGAAAAAAAGCTCTGTCGTGTCGGCATCCGCAGATTTGGCGTTGACTGCACCGCCATGATTCAGGGGCGCGGGTATAATCCTGAAGTATATATCGGCGGAATTTACAAGCTGACAGTAACCAGAGATGGTCATGAGTATGACTTCCAGTGGTATAAGTATGAAAGTGGGGCGAACAAATAATGGAATTTATCATTCCCGGAGTGCTTGCGCTCCGGTGCCTGTTTGCACTGGCTTCCAATGGGGACTTGTGATTCCAAGCCCTTGACACTCCCCTGCCGATATGGTAAAATATTAACAGGAATTTGTCAAGGAGGGTTTGTTGTATGCCACGAAATATGGAGAACGCGTCTCGCTTGCAAAAGGAATGGCGAGAGCGCACTATGAGCTGTCAAATAAAGGTACGCAAGGATTCTGGTATTATGGAGGCTCTGGAATCTGCTTGCGAAAAGCAAAACATTAAGCAGTCAGAATATCTCCGTCTTGCAGTCGCAGAGCGTCTGGAAGAAGAGGGGTATGAGACGGGATATAAGACATCTTCCACTAACAACGCCTGAATGAGTCCTTAAATTCAAAAGAGTCACTTCACCTCGAAGATATGCAGATTCCTATATGACAAAAAACTCATTCTGTCTGTGTTCGTGTACGCGTATTCCACAAAAGCGCCGTCCGCGCCATACGCCGCTTTTAGCAAATGATACCCGATTTCTTCATTATATACATATTCGCTCGCGCGGTTATCTTCATGAAGAATTTTCACCAGCGTACCGTTCTTGTACTCAAAGCGGACGCAATTCTTTTCATCCTGCCACGGCGTCTGAATCCGATCGCAGCGACCATTCGTGTAATGAAGCGTCGTAACTCGGTTCGCGCCGTCCGTCACAGATGCGATTTTCAACGGCGAATCTGCCACCGCCGTCACCGTGACTTCGTTGCCGACCGCATCCTGAATCTTCTGAATCAGCGCCTTCGCGGTTTCTGGCGCATCCTCCGTCGGCGTCTCGCTCACCAGCGGGAACATCATGACGTTGTCGCCCTTGTCGGTAATCGTGATGTTCTCGTCCCCGACTTCCAGCGTCAGAG
>ENA-OROK01002335-OROK01002335.1-human-gut-metagenome-genome-assembly--contig:-NODE-2335-length-16476-cov-3.475915_pt1 | contig 16476 bp, 15 predicted proteins | sample MGYA00242127_ERZ509046 | MGnify/ENA primary metagenome ERZ509046 (study PRJEB26280, sample SAMEA2338728) | human gut metagenome | biome: human gut; feature: human-associated habitat; material: faeces... | reverse complement strand
GATAATTTAATACGGAAAACCGGTTTTTCAGCATCAAAAGTCTGTGCTCTTCTGACAGAACTTCAGCTAATGGGGCTTGTGGGAGAGACAGGCAGACAATACTACAGAATATCAGGGGGATAATTTGTAGTGTATGTAGACTGAATACAAAGTAGGAGAGGTAGTATGGCTAAATATCTGGTGATAGTTGAGTCACCTGCAAAGGTAAAGACAATTAAGAAATTCCTTGGAAGTAATTATACCGTGACGGCTTCTCAGGGACATGTAAGGGATCTTCCGAAAAGTCAGCTTGGAATTGACGTAGACAATGACTACGAACCAAAATATATTACAATCCGTGGGAAAGGAGATATCCTTGCAACGCTCAGAAAAGAAGCAAAAAAGTCAGATAAAGTCTTTCTTGCAACCGACCCTGACCGTGAGGGAGAAGCTATTTCGTGGCATCTTGCCACAGCATTGAAGCTGGACGAAAAGAAGATGCGGCGTATCACATTTAACGAGATTACGAAAAATGCAGTAAAGGCATCATTGAAAAATCCAAGAGATATTGATATGAACCTGGTAGATGCCCAGCAGGCAAGAAGAGAGCTGGACCGTATGGTGGGATATAAGATCAGTCCGCTGCTCTGGGCGAAAGTGAAAAGAGGTCTGAGTGCAGGAAGAGTCCAGTCAGTGACACTTCGCATTATTGCAGACCGTGAAGCAGAGATCGATGCATTTATTCCTGAAGAATACTGGTCGCTGGAGGCAGTTCTTAAGGTAAAAGGCGAAAGACGTCCACTGACGGCAAAGTTCTACGGAACTGAGAAAGAAAAAATGACGATTCATTCTAAAAAGGAAATGGATGAGATTCTGAAAGCTCTGGAAAATGCAGAGTTTCAGATTACGGATATTAAAAAGAGTGAGCGGATCCGCAAGGCACCGTTACCGTTTACGACCAGTACCTTGCAGCAGGAGGCAGCAAATGTTCTGAATTTTTCGACTCAGAAGCCGATGCGCCTTGCACAGCAGCTCTATGAAGGCGTTGAACTGAAGGGAAGTGGTACAGTCGGACTGATCACGTATCTGCGTACGGATTCCACCCGTGTATCGGAAGAAGCGGAAGCACAGGCTGCGCAGTTCATCGATGCACATTACGGTGAAAAGTACAAGGCTGCCGCAAATACAGAAAAAAAGAACGGTCAGAAGATCCAGGATGCCCACGAGGCCATCCGTCCTACGGATTTAAACCGTATGCCCATTGCCATCAAAGAACAGCTGCCCAGAGATCTGTTCCGTCTGTATCAGCTGATCTGGAAACGTTTTGTAGCAAGCCGCATGAGTGCAGCACAGTATGATACGACTTCAGTGAAAATTCAGGCGAAGGATCAGATCTTTACGCTGGCAGCCTCCAAAATGCGCTTTGATGGTTTCATGAGTGTCTATACCCAGGAGGAAGATAAGGACGAGGAAAATGTACTGGGCGGCAACCTGGATGAGAACAGTGTACTGGAATTTATAAATTTTGATCCGAAGCAGCACTTTACCCAACCTCCCGCACATTATACCGAGGCAAGTCTGGTGCGTGCCCTGGAAGAACTGGGCATCGGACGTCCCAGTACCTATGCACCTACCATCACCACGATTCTCGCCAGAAGATATATTACCAAGGAGAATCGTAATATCTATGTGACGGAGCTGGGTGAAGTGGTCAATCATATGATGAAGGAAGCATTTCCGGCCATCGTGGATGTAAATTTTACCGCTAATATGGAGACCTTGCTGGATGGTGTGGAAGAAGGCACTGTGAAGTGGAAGACCATTGTGGAGAACTTCTATCCGGACCTGGATGCAGCAGTGAAAAAAGCTGAGAAAGATCTGGCAGAGGTGACGATCGCGGATGAAGAATCCGACGAAGTCTGTGAACTGTGCGGCAGACGCATGGTGATCAAATACGGACCTCACGGCAGATTTCTGGCATGCCCCGGATTCCCTGAGTGCCGCAACACCAAGCCTTATTTCGAGAAGATTGGCGTGGCATGTCCCAAGTGCGGCAAAGATATTGTTATGAAGAAGACCAAGAAGGGCAGAAGATATTACGGCTGTATCGATAATCCGGAATGTGATTTCATGGTATGGCAGAAGCCTTCGGGAGAGAAATGCCCCCGCTGCGGTAAGCTGCTGCTGGAAAAAGGTAACAAACTGGTCTGCATGGACGAACAATGCGGTTATGTGAAGAATAAACCGACGGAAGAGAAGTAGTTTTATATACTGTCAGAATTTTCTCATAAATTAGCGCTATTTCCATTGTAATCTGAAATTACATGTGCTACAATGTGCATAACATCTTGTGGTTTCGTAGTATGTGTAAACGGAGGAAGATAGATGAGTAGCGTACAATTGTTGGACAAAACACGTAAGATCGGTAAATTGTTACACAATAATAACTCCAGCAAAGTGGTATTCAGCGATATCTGTAAGGTAATGCGTGAGATCCTGAATTCCAATGTACTGGTGATCAGCAGGAAGGGTAAGGTGCTGGGTGTAGGTAAATCCGACGGAATCGAACCCATCACAGAGCTTTTGGATGACAGTATTGGCGGATTTATCGATCCGATGTTAAATGAGAGACTGCTTGGTGTGTTGTCCACGAAGGAGAATGTCAACTTGGAGACTCTTGGTTTCGAGAATATCGACACGAGAAAGTTCCAGGCAATCATCACTCCCATCGAGATCGCCGGTGAGAGGCTGGGAACACTCTTTATTTATAAGTGTGACGAACAGTATGACATCGATGATATTATTCTCTGCGAGTATGGAACTACAGTGGTGGGACTGGAAATGCTCCGGGCAGTAAATGAAGAGAGTGCGGAAGAGAGCCGTAAGGTAGCGGTTGTGAAATCCGCAGTCAGCACCCTGTCATTCTCAGAGATGGAAGCCATTACCCATATTTTTGATGAATTAAACGGTATGGAAGGAATCCTGGTAGCGAGCAAGATCGCTGACAGAGTCGGCATTACCAGATCCGTCATTGTCAATGCCTTAAGGAAGTTTGAAAGTGCCGGCGTTATCGAGTCCAGATCCTCCGGCATGAAGGGAACGTATATCAAGGTATTGAACGATGCCGTGTTTGATGAGATTGAAGAATTAAAGCGCCAAAATGGCAGAAATTAAGTAAAAAGTACAAAAATAACGACAGATTAGGAAGAAGAGACTATTGCGAAAAATAGTCTCTTCTCTTAATTTTAGTATTGTGTTTTTGTCGAAATACTTTATAATAAAGTAGAGTAGGTATGGTAGAAGCGGTTCCTGTGCGATTTAATCGATTTTTTAAGGAACAGTAGAATGTGAGGTAGTATGATACAGACAAATGCGTTTGATTATATTAATGTTTTAAATCGTGCCGCGGATGCTGCATGGCAACGGAATGAAGCTATTTCCAATAACATTGCCAATGTAGATACACCGGGGTATAAGAGACAGGATGTGGCTTTCGAGTCGGTACTGCAGCAGGCTCTTGGCAATAATCGCTATCAGTCCATGGATGATAAAGTAGCCAATGTCAATCTGAGCAGACTCCGCGGCAGGGCGTATGTGGATTATGCCAATTATTCCTACCGCCTGGACGGCAATAATGTGGATATCGAGAATGAAAATGTGATGCTGGCAGAGAATCAGCTGAAATACCAGGGACTGATCAGCAGCATTAATCAGGAATTTACCAATTTACAGACTGTGATGAAGTGAGGGATTAGCGTATGAGTATGTTTTCAGCATTTGATGTTACGGCATCCGGACTGACAGCACAGAGACTGCGTATGGACGTGATCTCCGAAAATGTTGCCAATGCCAATACCACAAGAACCGAGGATGGTACACCGTATCGCCGCAAAATCGTTACGTTCCAGCAGAAGAACCCGCAACAGACCTTCAGCCAGGTGCTGCATAATGTAAGCAGCGGCTACTCCGGAAGCGGTGTGAAGGTCAGCCAGATCTTCGAGGATACCACTACGGAGATGAATATGGTATACGACCCTTCCCATCCGGATGCGGACGAGAATGGATATGTGACATATCCGAATGTGAATATTGTCACGGAAATGACGGATCTGATCGATGCCAGCAGGTCTTACGAGGCGAATTCCACGGCGTTTAATGCCAGCAAATCCATGGCACTGAAAGGACTGGAGATCGGTCAGTAAGCTGACGGATCCGGAGAACGGCTCATTGCATAACGGACCGGAATATACGACGTAAGGAAGGATATGGTTTATAAAATGGATATTTCTGCGATTACTGCTTTAAATAATGTAAACGGAACAGCCACGGTGTCTCCCACCTCTCTGACAGGAATGCTTGCGGAGAAGGAGAAGAAGGCAGAAGGCACGATGTTCGAGACTTTTCTCAACACAGCAATCGACAATGTGAAGACGACCAACAGCTATCTCTCAGATGCCGAAAATGAGAAGATCCGCTTCGCACTGGGCGAGACGGACAATACGCATGACCTGACCATTGCTATGGGAAAGGCTTCCACTGCTCTGCAGTATACCGTAGCCATCCGCGATAAGGTGATGGAAGCCTACAAGGAATTGATGCAGATTCAGATCTAAATCATACCTTTTTATACTTGACGTAAGAGGAGAGAGCTGCAATGGCAGACAAATTAAAAGAAATACCTGCGAAAATACTGGAATGGTGGAATAAGTTCACAACCAGACAGAAGAGCATCATTATCGGAGCCGCTGCGGTTGTGATCTTTGCATTTGCGATCATCATGTATGTCATGAGTAAACCACAGTATGTACGATTGGTTACCTGCGAGACTACCGCACAGGCGTCAGAAATCATAGATACGCTGGACAGTGCCGGGATCGCACATAGAGAATCCAATGACGGACTGAAGATCGATGTAGAGAGCAGCAAACAGAGTGCGGCTAACCTGGCCCTCGGATCTGCCGGATATGTACCGGATGCCCTGAATCTGAATGATTATCTGGGGAACAGCATGTCTACGACCGCTACCGATAAGGAGAGACTCTACAATTCCTATCTGGAGCAGTATATTACACAGACGATCGAGGCACAGAGCGCTGTAAAATCGGCTAAGGTACATTTAAGCTTCCCGAAGGATAACGGAACGCTGGCGGCACAGAACGAAGAAGCATCTGCATTCATCCAGCTGGAGCTGGATGGTACGTTTACATCCGCGAATGCAGCAGCGCTGGCAAAGTGTGTTGCTACATGGCTGCGGAATGATACCACGGCGAATATTACCATTATGGATACTGATTCCAATCTGCTGTTTGCAGGCGGTGACGATTACACATCCGCAGGCATTGCCAATTCCATGCAGGAATTACAGAACCAGGCAGAATCCATGATCGCCAATCAGGTAAAAAAGGTGCTGTTGGGAACCAAGCAGTATAACGATGCGGCAGTGACCAGCCATCTGAGTATGGATTTCTCCGATTATAAGGAGACAGTAAAAGAATATTATGCAAATTCCGGAAGAGATGAAGGTATGCTTTCTCATGAGGAGACTTATGAGAGTGAGAACACCAATGATGGCGGAGGTGTTCCGGGTACCACCTCCAATGGGGAAAGCGGGAAAACCACTTATGTATCCCCGGACAGCAATAACAGCTCTTCCTCGACTTCTGAGACCAGCAGGGATTATCTGCCGAATGAGTCCATTACCGATAAGGTGACACCGGCGGGAGGGATCAATTATACCAATTCCTCCATATCCATTGCTGCAATTACCTATAAAGAGATCCATTATGAGGATGTCAAGAGACAGGGACTTTTGGACGGTACTACCTGGGACGAATACAAAACCCAGAACAGTGCGGATACCAAACTGGATGTGGATTCCGATATGTACAGTCTGGTAGCCAATGCTACGGGGATCAGTGAGAGCAATATTACGATCATTGCCTATGAAAGTCCGATCTTTTATGATAAGGAGAGCACACCGGTCAGCTGGCAAAATGTGCTCAGTGTGGTTATGCTGGTCCTGATCCTGGGATTACTTGTATTTGTAGTATTGCGCAGTATGCGTACCAGACAGACAGTACAGCAGGAAGAGGAGGTATCTGTGGAGAATATGCTGCAGTCCACTCCTGAGACAGAACTGGAAGATATTGATGTGGAATCTAAGTCCGAGACACGTAAAATGATTGAGAAATTCGTAGATGAGAATCCGGAGTCGGCAGCGGCGCTGTTGCGTAACTGGCTGAACGAAGACTGGAACTAGGAAACGGAGTAAACATGGCAAGAACAAAAGCAGAAGGCGGAATATCGGGATTGCAGAAAGCGGCAATTCTTCTGATCGCATTGGGACCGGAGAGATCCGCCGGGATTTTTAAACATCTAAAAGAAGAAGAAATTGAAGAACTGACACTGGAGATTGCTAATACCAGGAGTGTCACACCTCAGGTAAAAGAAGAAGTGATCAATGAATTCTACGAGGTGTGTCTGGCACAGCAGTATATTGCCGAGGGCGGTATCAACTATGCAAAAGAACTGCTGGAAAAGGCATTGGGTTCCGACAAGGCGATGGATGTTATCGGAAAACTGACTGCATCCCTGCAGGTGAAGCCTTTCGAATTTGTGCGTAAGACAGATGCCAGCCAGCTGATCAACTTCATCCAGGATGAGCATCCGCAGACCATCGCGCTGATTTTGTCCTATCTGTCTCCCAGTCAGGCAGCATTGATCATATCTGCACTGCCTCCCGACAGTCAGGCAGAAGTGGCAAGACGTATTGCTGTCATGGACCGTACCAGTCCCGATGTTATCAAAGAAGTGGAAAAGGTATTGGAATCCAAGCTGGCAAGTCTGGTGAACCAGGACTACACCATTATCGGTGGTGTCGATGCAGTGGTAGATATTCTGAATACGGTAGACCGTGGTACCGAGAAACACATTATGGAGACTTTGGAGATCGAAGAACCGGAACTGGCAGACGAGATCCGCAAAAAAATGTTTGTGTTCGAGGATATCCTTTTACTGGACGACAAAGCAATTCAGCGTGTGCTGCGTGACGTGGACAATAATGATCTGGCAGTGGCACTGAAGGGTGCCAACGAGCAGGTACAGAATGCGATCTTCAACAATCTGTCCAAGCGTTTGGTGGTTATGATCAAGGAAGATATGGAATTTATGGGTCCTGTACGTATGAAGGATGTAGAAGAAGCACAGCAGAAGATTGTCAATATTATCCGTAAGCTGGAGGATTCCGGTGAGATCATCATTTCCAGAGGCGGAGGTGACGAGATCGTTGTCTAGTAATCTTTTAAAAAAGGGATTTACAAAGCTTTCGGAAGACGATGCAAGAGTGATAGATACCAATGAACTGGTAGCAAAACGTATCAGGGAGCTGTCTGCCAAAATGCAGAAGGAAAGTAATACGGGGTTTGTGTCCGGCCTGGCAGCGGACAAAGTGGAAGCACCGGTGACAGATCCGGAGGAAGAGAAAACAGAATTCACTCCTTCCGGCAATGTGATCAAAGCAGGAGAAGATATTCAGAAGCTTAAGGAAGATGCGGAGGCGGAAGCACAGAAGATCGTAGAAGATGCCAGGGCACAGGCAGAAAGTATTTTGCAGGATGCCAGATCACAGGCGGAAGCAGAGCGGGCAGACATACAGGAAGCGGCCAGAAGACAGGGACAACAGGAAGCACAGGCGGAAGCGGATCGCACAGAGGCTGCACGAGAAGCAGAATATCAGAAGAAAACGGCGGGACTGGAAGCAGAATACCAGAAGCGGCTGGACGAGCTGGAACCTGAATTTGTGGACACGATCACCGGAATTTATGAACATATTTTTCATGTAGACCTGCATTCCTACCGGGAGGTTCTGTGTTATCTGATCTCCACTACCATGCGGAAATCAGAGGATAACAGAAGCTTTCTGATTCATGTGTCCAAAGAAGATTACCCTTATGTCAGTATGCAGAAAAAGCAGATCTCTGCAGGTGCGGTTGCGCCGAATGCAACCGTGGAGATCGTGAAAGACATTACCCTCGGAAAGGGCGAGTGCCTGATCGAGACAGAGGGCGGTATTTTTGACTGCGGACTGGGAACACAGCTGTCCGAACTGCGTCAGAAATTAAAATTATTATCCTACGAAGGCTGATAAATGGTCATTAAAAACATAGATTTTGAAAAATATAATAAATTAGCAGATAAGACCTTTTACCGGAAACTGGGAAAAGTGGTAAATGTGGTAGGTCTGACGATTGAGTCGGCCGGTCCGGATTCCAAGCTGGGGGATCTGTGCAGAATCCTGCCGGAAACGGAAGGGGCAAAACCCATTATGGCTGAGGTTGTGGGATTTCGTGATAAGAAGACTCTTCTTATGCCCTACGATTCGGTAGATGGCATCGGTCTCGGCTGTGTGGTGGAAAATACGGGAGACCCCCTGACAGTTACGGTAAGTGAGAAGCTTTTGGGCAAGACGGTAAACGGACTGGGAATCCCCATTGATGGAGACACGATTACAGGCGTGGCATATCCGGTAGAGGCGGCACCGCCGGACCCTATGTCCAGAGCGATTATCGACCAGGTATTACCCCTGGGGGTAAAGGCAGTGGACGGTATGATCACGGTTGGTAAGGGGCAGAGAATCGGTATTTTCGCCGGTTCCGGTGTCGGAAAGTCTACGTTGATGGGTATGTTTGCCAGAAATACCAAGGCAGATATTAATGTCATTGCGCTGATCGGTGAGCGCGGCAGAGAGGTCCGGGAATTCATAGAGAGAGACTTAGGTGAGGAAGGTATGCGCAGATCGGTAGTAGTCGTGGCGACTTCCGACAGACCGGCATTGGAGCGGAACAAGGCTGCCAAGACGGCCACTGCTATTGCGGAATATTTCAGAGACCGGGGAAAGGATGTCCTGCTGATGATGGACTCATTGACCCGTTTTTCCATGGCACAGCGAGAGATCGGACTGGCCAGCGGAGAACCTCCGGTGACCAGAGGCTATCCCCCCAGCGTGTACTCGGAAATGCCTAAGCTGTTGGAGCGGGCGGGCAGAGCTGCGGTGGGATCCATTACGGGATTGTATACCGTCCTGGTAGATGGCGACGATTTCAACGAACCCATCACGGACACAGCGAGAAGTATTTTGGACGGTCATATTATGCTGGACAGAAAGCTGGGACACAAAAATCATTACCCTGCTATCGATATTTTACAGAGTATTTCCAGATGTATGAGCCAGATCGCAGCCAAAGAGCATAAGCAGGCGGCCAACAAACTCAAAAATGTACTGGCTACCTATAATGAAGCAGAAGATCTGATCAATATCGGCGCTTATAAAAAGGGCAGTAACCCGAACATTGACTATGCCATCTCGAAGATCGATGATGTGAACAGCTTCCTGTGTCAGGGCACGGAGGAGAAATTTACCTTTGAAGAGACGGTACAGATGTTGGAAGACCTGTTCGCAAATCAGGAGTGAGATAAATGGCAAAGTTCAGATATTCCCTGCAGAACATCCTGAATATCAAAGAAAAAATGGAAACACAGGCCAAACAGGAATTTGGTATGGCACAGACTGCATTGAATGTGGAAATCGAACATTTGGAACGCCTGAAGGCGCGAAAACGGGAATACGAAGAAGAATCCGGCGGCCTGTTGCAGGGGAAACTGGATCTGCGGGCCATTGAAGAGAACAAGGAAGCGCTTTTGAAAATGGACAGTCTGGTGGCTGCGCAGTGCATCCGGGTGGATAAAGCAAAAGAAAATGTGGAGGCTGCCAGAGAACGAATGGCAGAAGCCATGAAAGAGAGAAAAATGCATGAAACCCTCAGAGAAAAAGCATTCGAGGCTTTTCTGCAGGAAGAAAATCATGCGGAAAGTAAAGCAATCGATGAACTGACCAGTTATACTTACGGACAAAAAAAGCCGGCAGGCGGATTGAGACAACGGGAGGACATAAATGGCAAGAGAAAAGACTCCGGAGCAGACAACGGATAACGAGAGAAAACAGCTGGCGGAAGAAAAGAAAAAACTGAAGAAAGAACAGCAGGCACAGCGCAAGGAAGCAAAGCGCCGGGCAAAAGAAATCGCAAAACAGGAAGATGCTCTGGATGACGGGAGCGAAGGCAACAGCCTTCTGACCTTCGGAGCGACCATACTGATCGTGGTACTCTGGATGGCTGTAATCTGCGCGATCATCAAGCTGGATATCGGGGGATTCGGAAGCTCTGTGGTGACTCCCATTCTCAAGGATGTGCCTGTGCTGAACAAAATTCTCCCGGCTAACTCCATAACAGAGACTACGGATGGCAGTGCCTACGGTGGCTATACCAGTCTAGAGGATGCGGTGGATCAGATCAAGAGTCTGGAGCTGCAGTTGGAGCAGGCGCAGACGGCATCTGCAGCAAAGGAGGAAGAACTGGATCAGCTGAAAGCTGAGGTGCTGAGACTTAAGGAATTCGAGAATCAGCAGGTGGAATTCCAGCGGATTCAGAAAGAATTCTATGATGAGGTAGTCTATTCCGATAAGGGACCGGGTGCGGAAGAATATAAAAAATATTATGAATCCATGGATCCCGCTACTGCCGAATATATTTATAAGCAGGTAGTGACGCAGTTGGAAGAGAGTCAGGAGATACAGGATTATGCGGCAGCATATTCTGCAATGAAACCGAAGCAGGCAGCGGCTATTTTTGAGCAGATGACTAATAATCTGGATCTGGCGGCCCGTATTCTGAAAGTGATGAGCGCGGAGGACAGGGGTAAGATCCTGGGTGCCATGAATTCTGAAGTGGCAGCAAAGATCACGAAAATTATGGACCCTGAGTCTTAAGAAAAAAGCGGAAAGATCCGATAAAAGATTTGTAGTATCATTACAGGGTTAAGACTGCCATCCGGCAGCCAAAGGACCTGGGAAAGGAGGGAGAAAAGAACATGGCAGGCACAACGATTAAAGGTGTGGGCAACGACGGCAATGTACAGATCCGGGATATGGTCACAGCAGCGAAACAGAATGCCGGAACCGGTTTCCAGGCAGTGTGGAATAAGACCCAGAACAATGCGCAGACGACCGGAAACGGTGGACGCACGACCGACGGACGTAACGATGTCAGACGCGGTCAATCATTACGGGCCGGTGACAGACAGCGGGATCACCTCGCCGGAACACAGGAAAAGTCAGATGTTAAAGCAGAGGATGGTGACGCCAAAGATCTGGAAAAAGTCCAGGAAGTCCTGGGAACCATCGTACAGAACCTGATCGGACAGATCACAGATACCTTTTCGGTCAGTGAAGAAGAATTACAGGGAGTCATGGATGAACTGGGTATGACAGAGACAGACCTGATGGATCCTGTACAGCTGAACGAATTGTTGATGGCGGTCAGCGGAGCTGAGGATTCTTTTGCATTACTTACCAATGAAGAGCTGTATGGAAATGTAAAAAGCATCCTGGATCTGCAGAAGGATCTGACGGGACAGGCACAGGAAGAACTGCAGCTGACACCGGAAAAATGGCAGGATGCGGTCACTAAAGTAGTGACAGAGGAACCTGTGATCACGGTGGAAGTGGAAGACCATGCCACAGATGCGGCAGAGAGATCACAGAGTGATGTGGAACTTCCGACAGTGGAGCAGGAACCGGAGGAGAAAATACAGGCACCGGTACAGAATACACAGGAAGAGAAAACAAAAGACTCGGGGAACAGACATGAGAGCCAGACAGCGGGACAGCAGGGCAATCTGTTGTTACAGAATCTGAAGGAAGAGAATTTCCTCTCCGGATTGCAGCAGGCATCACAGACAGAAGGAACACAAACGACGGATACACAGGATATCATGCGCCAGATCATGGATTACATGAAAGTCTCTGTAAAGGCGGACAGCTCCGATCTGGAAATGCAGCTTCATCCGCAAAGTCTGGGAACGCTTCACGTACAGGTAGCATCGAAGAACGGTGTGGTTACGGCGAACTTTATTACACAAAATGAAACCGTAAAAGCTGCACTGGAAAGCCAGATGGTTCAGCTGAAGGAAAGCTTCGCGGAACAGGGCGTAAAAGTAGAGGCTATTGAAGTGACGGTACAGACACATTCGTTTGAACAGAACCTGGAACAGGGTAGAGGCAATCAGAGTGATCAGGAGAGCGGAGCCGGGGTAAGCAGAAGACGCACCCGCAGAATCAACCTGAACACAGCATTCGCAGAGGACGAGCCTCAGACGGAAGAAGACCGGATCGCAGCGGATATAATGTCGGCGAACGGCAATACGGTGGATTTCACCGCATAAAAAATAACAGAAAGGAGAAAGAAAATGGCATTAGTTGCACCCGTGGAAAACGGTAAGATCGTAGAGACTGCATCGCAGACTTCTGTAAAAAAATCCACAAAATCAAGCAAAAGCGGGATGGACAAGGAAGCATTTTTACAGCTCCTGGTAGCGCAGATGAAGTATCAGGATCCTCTGGAACCCACATCCAACACCGAGTACATATCCCAGTATGCACAGTTCTCACAGGTAGAGCAGATGCAGAATATGTCCAGCAGCATGGACTTACAGAGAGCAAGCTCACTGGTAGGTAAGGAGGTCTACATCAAGACCACTACATCCTCCGGAGAGACCAAGCTGGTACAGGGCAGAGTAGATTATGTGTCCTATGAGAATAACAAAGCATACCTCTACATCAATGAGAAGAAGTACTCCATCGATGATTTGGATTCCATTGTGGATGCGAATTATCTGGATGCATATAACAAGGCATATAACTTTACGGTAAAGCTGAACAAGCTTCCTAATGTAAACGGCATTGATTCTACGGATGGTGAGAGCATTGATGAGCTGGAGAAGGAATATAACAAGATGAGTGATTATGAGAAATCCTTCCTGGCCAAAGATACCGTAACCAGTCTGAATAAGTACATCGAGAGACTGAAGGAGATCCGTAAGGCGGAAGAAAAAGCCGAAGAAAAGGATTCCGAGAGTACAGAGAAGACAGAGGGTACCGAAGAAGCATAGAACAGTAAGTAAGCGGCTGACGCAGAGGAGTGTTTGAATATGGATATTCAGAAAAACAGTTTTCTGTCTATTGACCAGCTGGCAAATCAGTATTTAAACAACAGTCGTAAGACCGTAAAAGCAGCACAGGAAAATCTGGTATCATTCCAGGAAATCTTACAGAGCAAAAGTAACGAGCAACTGAAATTTTCCAAACATGCTACGGTGCGGCTGGCAGACAGAGGCATTGAATTGACCGATGCACAGCTGGAACGCTTGAACGACGGAGCGCAAAAAGCGGGACAGAAGGGGATCAGGGATTCTCTGGTGATCGTGGACGATCTGGCATTTATTGTGAATGTACCCAATAAGACCGTAGTCACTGCGATGGACAGCAGAGAAACCGAAGAAAATGTATTTACAAATATTAACGGAGCCGTAATTATGTAGACCGGACCTTAATGGAGGTTACACTCTTTTGAATGACAGAGAAAGAGAACGGTTCCGAACACAGGAGGAACAAGCACTATGATGAGATCATTGTATTCTGGTGTAGCAGGACTGAAAACACACCAGACCAGAATGGACGTAATCGGTAATAATATTGCCAACGTCAACACAACAGCTTACAAATCCAGTTCCATGACTTTCAGTGAACTGATGAGCCAGACCACACAGAAGGCCAGCGGGGCCAACGCCACCACCGGTGTCGGCGGTACCAATGCCAAACAGATCGGTCTGGGCGTTAAGGCAGGTGCTATCAATACTGCCATTACCACGCAGGGTTCCGCGCAGTCTACCGGTAACCCCTTTGATATCATGATCACCGGAGACAACTTCTTCGTAGTCAGCAACGGCTCCGAGAATTTCTTCACCAGAGACGGCTCTTTCTATGTAGATGGTGCCGGCAACCTGGCAATGACCAGCACCGGTTACAATGTCATGGGTTGGGGCGTGGATGAGACCACAGGCAACATCAAGCAGGATACCGTAACTGCACTGCGTATTATGAGTGCTGCGAATATGACCTATCCCCCTGAGGCTACCACAAAAGCAAATATTTCCGGTATTCTGGATGAGAACGATAAGGATGTGACCAGTGCCAACGGTAAGACCGTAAACCTGAACTTCTTCGATGCGAGAGGTTACAGTTATACTGCGAAGTTTACCTTTAAGCAATCCGGCGGTGATAAGACCAATGAGTACAGCATGGAATTGAGCAAGCTGTTGGATTCTACCGGAGCAGAAATCGATATTTCAAAACTGGAATTTGGTAATCGATCCCAACAGAAGATGGAGACTAAGGTAACATTAAATACCGATGCCTACAAGTGGGATGGAAAAGTGCTGAAAACCAAGGATGGCACTACAGACGTAGCCGATCTTGCAGATATTTTTAAGGCGGATGGAAGTCTGATCACTCCAGCAGATGATGCAGCGGCACAGAAACAGCAGAAAGCGCTGGATGCCATTGCTAAGGCTTATGGTTATGAAGGATCTACCGATGAATTCCTGAATCTGTATATCACGAGTACTGCAAATAAGGATAAGCAACTGACGATACAGGATCTGCTTGGAAATATGATGGCCGGTAAAACGACAGATGTACTTCCTGCTGACGGTAGTGCGATTACTATGGAGGGCCGTTACTTTGAAGGAACTACTGTAGTATTTAATAAAGATACCGGTAAACTGGAAAGTGTCGGCGGCTCTACTACAAACCTGAACGTTAATGCAGCATTTTCTGCTTTGGGTGGTAATTTCTCCGATGTTACTATCGATCTGTCCGAGTGTACCAACTACGATAACAAGGGTACCTCCACCATTGGCGCTACCAGCGGAGACCTGGACGGACTGCTGGGAACCGGACGCCGTCTGGGAGATATGATCGGTGTATCCATTCGGAAGGATGGCATGATCTACGCACACTATGACAATGGTATGACTAAGCTGCTCGGACAGATCGCCACGGCAGCCTTTGCCAATGCTTCCGGTCTGGAGAAGGAGGGCGATAATCTCTACTCCGCAACACTGAACTCCGGTGAATTCGACGGTATCGGCGTAGATATCACTGCAGGCGGCGGATACATGTCCACCGGTCAGCTGGAGATGAGTAACGTAGATCTGTCGTCTGAGTTTACCGAGATGATCACCACACAGAGAGGATTCCAGGCGAATAGCCGTATCATTACCGTGTCCGATACACTGCTTGAGGAACTGACCAATCTGAAGCGTTAAGAAATCGTAAAAAAAATTTGACTGCATAAAGGGATAGGAAAAAACCTGTCCCTTTTGTATGTATAAAAGATCAAGGGAAAAAAGTACTATAAGAAAAAATGAGAAAAATGCACAAAACGGATAAAGTGTAGAAAATGTTCGGATAACAGGGAAGGAGAAGACAGCATGATAGAAGTTACGAAGATTAATGGAGTCAAGGTATTGGTGAATCCGGACCTGATTGAACTGGTGGAAGAGACCCCGGATACGGTGTTGACACTTACCACCGGAAAGAAAATAATTGTAAAAGAAAGTAGACAAGAAATAAAAAATCTTGTAATATTATACAGAAAGGATATTTTTGCAAGATAAAAAAGCAGAATGTCAGGTGATTTAAGTGGATATAGCTTCTTTAGCCGGTATATTGCTGGCATTATTCATGTTGGTATTTGGTATCATAAGTTCCGCAGGTGTGGGAGGATTCAGGGAATATTTGGATCCGGCTTCTGCGATCATTACCTTTGGCGGAGCATTTTCCTGTACCCTCACGTCCGTGAGTTTGCAGAATTACATAGCTGGTTTGAAATCTTTCACACTGATCTTCAAAGCGCCCACACTGAATACTTCGGATATGATCGGTAAGATCATAGAGCTTTCCAATGTGGCACGTAAGGAAGGCCTGCTTTCGTTGGAAGAAGCAGCAACCGACCTGGATGACCCTTTTCTGAAGAAAGGAATTCTTCTGATCGTCGATGGAACCGATCCCGAATTGGTACGTGCGATTATGGAGACGGAACTGGTCAGCGTGGAGGGTAGACATAAGGATACGATTGGCTTCTGGGATACACTGGCGGCCATGGGTCCTGCCTGGGGTATGATCGGTACCCTGATCGGTCTTGTAAACATGCTTTATGAAATGGATGATCCTTCAGCAATCGGACCGTCCATGGCGGTAGCACTTATCACGACATTGTATGGATCCCTGCTTGCAAACTGGATCTGTACACCTGTTGCAAGCAAGCTTAAGACAAATAACTCGGGAGAGATCATGATGAAGGAGATCATGATCGAAGGCCTGCTTTCTATTCAGGCAGGAGAGAACCCGAGAGTCATAGAAGAGAAGTTGAAGTCCTTCCTTTCACCTGGTGACAGGATCATGCAGGAGGGTGACAACGGAGGTGAAGAGAATGGCTAAGAGGAAGCAGGAAGAACCGCCCAAGGGTGCCCCTGCGTGGACGTCGACCTTTGGTGATCTGATGAATCTTTTGCTGTGCTTCTTTGTAATGCTGTTTTCCATGT
>ENA-OROK01002329-OROK01002329.1-human-gut-metagenome-genome-assembly--contig:-NODE-2329-length-16507-cov-3.387916_pt1 | contig 16507 bp, 18 predicted proteins | sample MGYA00242127_ERZ509046 | MGnify/ENA primary metagenome ERZ509046 (study PRJEB26280, sample SAMEA2338728) | human gut metagenome | biome: human gut; feature: human-associated habitat; material: faeces... | reverse complement strand
AAAAACAGCTACAATGATATATGGGTGGAAGTTCTGGCCGGTGCGGATAAAGTCCGGGTGGGCTACCACGCCCAGCAGAACGGACTCTTGATGTGGGAGGGCAGCTATCTCTCCCGCACGGCGGAGTCCGTTTTTTCATGGGGCGTGGTCACGGAAATGACCGAAAACCTCATTGAGCGCGGCGCGTATAAGATCAAGCTGGGCTTGCAGAACGCGCCGGTGATGGCGGAGCAAATGTCCCTCTTCGGCATGGGCGGCGGCACGGCGGTCTATGAAGTGCCGGAGACGCAGCGAACGGGTGAGCTGTTCCCTACCCGCCCGGTGCCGCAGGCGGTCATTGACCAGGCGCTGTATACGGCGGGCAACAGTTATAACAGCGCGTACCGGGTAGCGGTGTTCTATATGCACCAACGTCCAAAGGAGGACTGTGCGACGTTCCTACGCCGTGAGTTCGGCACGGAAAACGGACGCGGCATCGAATATGAAGGTCAAAAATACGCCGTGTGGTTTATGGAGGACGGTATCCATCTGGCACAGGGCGACAGCATCCGCACCAGCCACAGCCGCACAACTGTGACGTGGGAGCAGGCATCGGCGCGGATACTGGAGCTGTTGGAGGCCGGTACATATCTTTCAGCGGCGGAGCTGGAGCAGGCGCGGGAGCATACTCTGTTGGAGATGGCTGAGGAGCTGATGTTGACCGTCCGTGAGTTGACCGAAGAAGGCAGAAGAAAGGGGCTGTTCGCACAGACATTGGTCATCCACGACCAGCGCAAGAGTTACCCGGAGCTGGCGGAGGATGTGGTGGCCTTCGCCAAAGGTGAAGGCGGCCTTGCGGTACTGGCAGAGGAATACCAAGATTTCCTCCGCGCATAATCTGCTGGAAGCGCTGCCACTCAAGGAGCAGGCTTGCCGGGAAAAGCTGAGTGATCTGCATAACCAGCTGGAAACGGCGAAGGTGGAGGTGCAGAAGCCATTTCCCCGTGAGGAGGAGCTGAAAACAAAGCTGGCGCGGTTGGAGGAACTGAACACGCTGCTGAATATGGACAAGCATGAGCCGGAGGTCATAGGCGATACAGAGATGCCGAAGGAACAGCCACCGGCACGGAAAACAACAGAATTGGAAAGGTAGGTCGATATGGGATACCAGGAGAGCTGGTTCTACATAGAACCGCAGTGGAAATTTGAGAAGATGATCCGCGCCTATGAAAAGGCCGAGAATTCCGGCTACTATAAAGTGGCGGGCGCAGAACCATGGTCGGTAGTGATACTCAAGAAGCCCTTTGGAGACATTCCGGCAGGCAAGCGGCTGCTGTGGGTGTGCGGTGATCGGGGCTTTCACAGCGTGGGCGGTGTGTTCGGCGGCGAGTGGAAAAGCAGGGCGCGTGTCCGCGTGATCCCCGTGGAGGAAGTGCTGCGGCCCGATGATCACCGGCTGGAGGGTATTAATTTGGACAGCGCCGCGCCCAGCGAGAACGCCTATATGCGGCGGTACAGCGTGGAGAACTACGCACACCGTATGCGGGCGGGGCTGGCAAGGTGAAATAGTTTGACAGCAACCGTAGACTTTGATATGGTGCGCATGGTGATCATGCTGCGCATGGAAACTATCTGAACGCCGTGGCGGGCGGGAGCAGTATCTGGACGGTCTTGCGGATGTCGTTGAGCTGCTGCATGGAAAGAAAGAACCAACCATTATCCATACCGACCAAGGCTCTGTGTATTCCTCAAAAGCGTACAACGAACTGATTCAGGACAGCAACATTGTCCGCTCCATGTCGCGGGCAGGTAAACCAACGGATAATCCTGTCAATGAGGCTCTAAACGGTTGGATAAAAGAAGAACTATTCATCGATTTTCGATTAGAAGAATGCCGTACGAGAGATGCCGTGAAAGATGTCCTGTGCCGCTATGTTGACTTTTATAACCGGCAGCGTCCCTGCTTTGCAATCGGCTATGACACACCGGATAACTACTGCAAGCGCTTCTATCGAGGTGAGCTTGAAAAGAAGGATACTTTCTCAAAGCGCATCCTGACCGAAGAACCCAAATTCGTGCAGAAACGAAAAGATACAGAAAAATAACCCTGTGCCGTGTCTACTTTCGATTTTGTCTCTCTACTCTATCCAAAACTACTATCCCTTGCAAACAAGGCCCTTACAAGGCGTGGAATCATCGTGTCCACTTTTGAAAAAGTAAATCAAAAATAAATATTTTTCGTGTCTACTTTTCTTGACTACTACAAAGGGGCATCTACATCTTTGAAAAGTGCCAGCAACTTCGACATAATTATATTGAAAAGTTCCTCTATGTAGTGTATAATCCGTTTGAAAAGTCATCACGAGGAGGGACGACGATGCTGTTCCGAAAAATCGAATCTCTTATCGAAGATCATCTGCAGAGCGATTCAAAGAAGATCCTTCTGATAGACGGTGCGCGTCAGGTTGGAAAAACCTATATCATCCGATATGTAGGACACAAACTGTTTGAAAACTTCATTGAGATCAACATGGTGGAGGACTCCATCGGCCCACGGTTATTTGCCGAAACGAAAACCGTCGAGGACTTCTACCTGCAAGTCAGTATGCTGGAAGGCAGCAAGATGAAGCAGAAGGACAACACGCTGATCTTTATCGACGAGATCCAGGCATACCCTCATCTGTTGACTCTGCTGAAGTTCCTATCCCAAGATGATCGCTTCACCTATATTGCCAGCGGATCTTTGTTGGGAGTGACATTGTCACAGACCACATCGATCCCTATGGGCAGTATCCGTAAAGTTCGGATGTTCCCTCTGGACTTCGAGGAATTCCTCTATGCCAACGGGCTGAACGAGTTTGCCGTGTCTGCCATGCGGAAGAAGTTTGAACGACTGGAAGCCCTGGACGAGCCGACCCACAATAAGATGATGGACTACTTCCGAAAGTATCTGTTGGTCGGCGGTCTGCCGGATGCGGTCAATTCCTATCTGGAAAATCACAACATTCAGTTCGTCCGTGAGATCCAGCAGGAGATCCATGATTACTATGCCGCCGATGCATCCAAGTATGACGAGGAGCGTAAGCTGAAGATCCGCCGCATCTATGACCTGATCCCCTCCAACATGGAGAATAAGAAAAAACGTGTCGTAGCACAGAGCATAGAAGATAAGAAGGGGAAGACCTTCGCAGATTATCAAGACGAGTTCGAGTATCTGATCAGTGCAGGCATTGCCCTCAATGTTCAGGCTATCTCTAACCCAGTATTCCCTCTGGTCGAGTCCACAGGGAAAAACCTGCTGAAGCTATACCTGAATGATGTGGGCGTCCTGACCGGCATCCTTTATGGCAATAACATCCGAGCTGTGCTGGACGATGAAGCCAGCATCAATCTCGGCTCCGTCTATGAAAGCGTCGTAGCCAGCGAGCTTATCGCGCATGGTTACGAACTGTTCTATTATGATAATCGCCATAAAGGTGAAGTAGATTTCCTCATTGACGATTATGCCACCTTATCCGCCGTCCCCATTGAAGTAAAGTCCGGTAAGGACTATACCATCCACAGTGCGCTGAATAACTTCGTGAAGAATGAAGACTATCATATTCAGAAAGCCTTTGTTGTGTCCAATGAGCGAACAGTCTCTACGAAGGGGAAAATCATCTATATCCCCATCTACTATATCATGTTCTTCCAGCACGGTCTGGAGGATAGCGAAGCAATGCAATTTTAAGTCAGGCAATAATGCCTTGACTGCGGCCAGCATTTACCTTTAGACCATCATTTTGACGGCGTGTTGTATTTTCGAGCGAAGACCAGTGAACTGGTGGATTACTACAAGAAAGCGTTTGGCGCAATTGCGCCCGTGCGGTATGATCCGTTTCGGTTGCTGATATTAGAGGAAGCTGCGGCAAATATTTTATTAGATTTTATTATGGAGGAGCGTGACAATGGATCAGAAAGAGCTTGAATATCTCCGGCGCATAGAAGATCACGCCGCCCAAACAGGGTGGGTCGCGCCGCTTACACAGGAGGATAAGGCGTATTTTGCTTATCTGCGGCAGGTCAGCAAGCGTTACAATATCAATATGTCCAAGGCGAACAGGTTGGAGTATGATTTTGTGATCCGCGTCGCGGAGAGTGAATTTTATCTTCATAGCGCCAATGCGTAACAGCTGAATAGTTGCAGGATGACGCAAAAGCGCAGGTAAAATGCCTGCGCTTTTTGCTTGCCCGGAAGGAGGTGATACTCTATGCCGTTTATTCCGCCAGAGCAGTTAGCCCGCGCCCGTGAGATGGATCTGCTGACCTATCTGCGGTGCTGTGAACCGGAGGAACTGGTCAGCGTGGGCGGCAATGCTTATGCCACCAAAAGCCATGACAGCCTGAAAATCTCCAACGGGGAGTGGTACTGGTGGTCACGGGGCGTTGGCGGCAGCAGTGCGCTGGATTACCTGACCACCGTGCGGAAGCTGTCTCTGCCGGATGCGGTGCAGCGCGTCCTGAGCGCTGGCGGCGCAGCATTGGCAGAACCGCCGTGCCGGAAAGAACGTCCAACAAAATCATTTGTCCTGCCGCCCAAACACGCCGACAACCGGCGTGTTTTTTCATACCTGCGTGGGCGCGGTATCGACCCGGAGATCATCAACCACTGCATCAAACACGGCCTGCTCTATGAATCGGAACAGCATCACAACTGCGTATTCGTGGGTTTCGCCGGTGGCAGACCTGCCTACGCCATGCAGCGGGGGACGCTGCATGAGAAGCGCTTTGTGGGCGAGGTGGCCGGCAGCGACAAGCGTTACTCTTTTGCTGTGCCAGTGACACCGGTCGGCAGTGCCACGCTGTGTATCTTTGAGAGCGCCATTGATGCTCTCTCCTACCTGACGCTGCTGAAGCAGCGAGGAAAGGGTTGGCGCAAGGCAAACACACTGTCGCTGGGCGGTGTCGGGAAGAAAGAACGGCAGATACCACCGACACTTTCGCGGTATCTGAAGGATGCACCCCATATATCCCGCATTGTGCTGTGCCTGGACAACGACGAGCCGGGGCGGGCGGCAGCAGCGGCGTTGAAGGGGCTGCTGGGAGGATATGAGGTCATTGACAGGCCACCGGCGCGGGGGAAGGATTACAATGATCTGCTGCGGTATCGGCGTGACGCGCAGCGTGGCGAAGCCCGCTGATTTCTTTTTCGGCAGGTATTGCAGGACGCGGCGCGGAGCGCCGCTGTCCTGGCAAGCATAGCATTTGGCCGTCCAAATACGCTTGTTAAGGGGCAAGCCCCCTAAGACCCCCATGTAGAGAGGAGGAGAAAGCATTGAGAAAACGTGCGATCAAGATTTCGGTTCGATTGAACGAGCAGGAGCATGAGCATCTGAAAAGACAGGCTGTGGGTGCAGGCCGGCCAATAGAGCCGTTTATCCGTGCGCTTATCACAGGCGTCGAATTGCGCCCTCGTCCGCCTGATGAATTGACGGAGCTGCTGCGGCAGTTATCCGGCATGGCCGTGAACATCAACCAAATCGCCAAGGCCGCCAATGCCAGCGGCTTTGCCCGTATGGAGGATATAGCGCAGATCAAGGCAATGCAGCAGATGCTCTGGCAGGCGGTGAAAGAACTCTGATATGGCCATCACGAAGATCATCGCCATCCGTGACCGGCTGGATAAACGGGTAAACTATGCTGTCAACGGCGAAAAGACAACGCTGGATGCCGGTATTACTTACGCCGCGAATCCAGAGAAAACGGAACAGCATTTCTTTACGTCGGTCCTTAACTGTGAGAGCTGTGAAACAGCCTATGCCGAGATGCAGGCCACGAAGCGACGATTCGGCAAGCTGGGCGGCGTGGTGGGGTATCATTTCATCCAATCCTTTGCGCCCGGGGAGGTGACGCCGGAGCAGGCCCACGCCATCGGCATGGAGTTTGCCCGGCGTTTGTTTGGCGACCGCTACGAGGTGGTCATCGGCACGCACCTGGATAAGGCGCACCTGCACAATCATGTGGTGGTGAACTCCGTGTCCTTTGTGGACGGCAAAAAATACCACAGTAGCCCCGGCAGCTATTATTTTGAAGTGCGAAGCACATCCGACACCCTGTGCAGGGAGAATGACCTGTCCACTATCGCGCCGCAGGGCAGAGGAAAACACTACGCCGAATGGAAAGCGGAGCAGAAAGGTAAGCCCACCATCCGCAGCATCGTTCGTGCCGATATTGACCGCCTCATCGGAGAAGCATACACCTACGAGACGTTTCTGATGCTTTTGCGGCGGGAAGGGTATGTGGTACGGAATCGACCCGACCGCAAATATGTGACAGTGCTGCCGCCGGGCGGCAAGCGGGCGATCCGGCTGGATAGCCTGGGCGACGGGTACACGGAGCAGGACATCCGCAGACGGCTGGCCGGTCAGCGGGAGGGTGGCGCACAGACCGCGCCTGTCATGACACGCATGGGAAAGCGATACCGCGTCAAAGGAAAGCGCCCTACCGGGCCGAAAAAGAAGATCACGGGGTTTCAGGCACTGTATCTAAGATACCTGTACCTGCTGCGAGGGACACACCGGAAGAAGCACTTCCGGTGCGTCCCTTTTTCCATGCGGCAGGAGGTCATCCGCTTACAGCGGTATGACCGGCAGTTCCGGTATCTGTGGACGAACGGCCTGACCGCGGCGGAGAAATTGGAGCAGCGGATCGCCGCCCTCCAACGGGAGATATACGACGGCGAACAGCAGAGGAAACCACTATATCGGGAAAGGAGAGATGCAGAAGATGAGGCGTACAAAGCGCAGTGCAGCGCGGAGATCGACCGCCAGACCGCCGCCCTGCGGGAAAAGCGGAAGGAGTTTGCCATGTGCCGCAGGATACTGGAGGATGTGCCTTTGGTATCCCAACAGGTGCAGCAGGCCGAAGAAGAACGGCAGGAGGATATGAAAAAGGAGGTGCGGAAGCATGAGTACCAGCGGTGAGACTGCCGACCTGGTGGTGAAGGAGAGCATCCAGATCACGGAGAGTGCCGTCAAGCTGGCGGGGCTGGGCGCGAAGAATCTTGCGGCCTTGTTGGTGGCACTGGCCAAGGATAACCCCAAGCTGGCCGGTAAAACGGGCTTGAAGCGGCTGATCCAGGACGGGGGGGGGCTGACCATCTTTTCCGTCAAGCAGGAAGATCTGAAAGGCTTTCAGATGGAGAGCAAGCGCTACGGCGTTTTGTTTTACCCCATCATCAATCGTGTGGAAAAGACCGGCACGGTGGAGATCATGGCCAAAGCTAAGGATGCCCAACAGATCAACCGGATCTTTGAACGGATGGGGTATCCCGCGCCGGTACGGGAGGATGTGCCGGCAAAAAAATCGAACCCCCGCGCTCGGTCAGAGAGCAGCTTCAGGGAGCGCGGGAATGGTGTCAAAACGTCTACCGAGATGGATAAGCCATCTGTGCGGGCAAAAATGCTGGAGCTGAAGAAGGTATCTGAGCAGATGGTACGGCAGGCAAGAGCCGTCCCTGTGCAGGAAAATGAACAAACAAAATAAGGAGAAGATTATGGCAAATTTGAGTGAACTGATCCGGCAGAAGGAGCAGCAGACCGAGGAATGGAAGCAGAGAAAGGCAGATGAGCGTGACAGCCTCAATGATATGAATGATGCTGCCGCCCTCCGTGTGACCGAAAGCGCCGGTGCTTTCCTGCACTATCTGGATGTGCAGGCGGACAATCCGCGTTTCAGCGCATCCAATGTGCTGCTGACGATGGAGCAGAACCCGGAGGTGACGGTGTTCAACAGTGTGAAAGGATGGAACGGTCTGAACCGCAACGTCATGCGGGAGGAGGTGGGCATGAAGATCCGCGTGGGCGATACCTACGTCAGGGACGGACGGCAGTACCGCGGCTATAAGGTGGGGCGTGTGTTTGACATCTCCCAGACCACCGGGCGCGGACAGCCGGCAAAAAGCCAGCTGGTGGATGGCAGCGATGCTATGAGCAAGGCGCTGTACCAGCTCCTGATGGTGTCGCCTGTCCCTGTTGTGTCCGGCGATGCCCGTGGACAGGATGCGTTGTATGACCCCAATCAGCAGCAGATCATCGTCAGCGGGTATATTTCGGACAGCGCGGCGTTCCGTGCGCTGAGTCGGGAGGTCGTCCACGCGGGCATCCATGACCACGGTAATTTCCCGTACTACAGCAGGGAGAGCTGTGCATTGAGTGCGGACAGCGTCAGCTATATGCTGTCCCGCAGCTATGGCGTACCCTGTGACAAGCCCAAGGTCACAGATCTCGTGGAGATGTTTGACGGGATGGAGGCACGGGACAGAACCAGCGTGCTTGCAAATTTCCAGCAGACCTTCGCCGCACAGCGTGCCAGCATCCAGCGCGGTCTTGCGCCGCAGCAGCAGGAGAAAAAGCAGGAGCAGGACATGGAGCGATAGGCAAAAATTTGACGGTAAATAGCTGTGGCCACATAATGGTACTATCTTGAAAAGAAAGGTTGATGCTATCGTGAAAAAGAAGATCATGACCCTGATGATGGGGATGCTCCTGCTGCTCACAGCCTGTGGGCAGACCGGGAACAGCTCCGCATCGAAAATGCTGCCGGTGGCGGCGGTACAGAGCGCGGCGCAGACCATCGCGCCCGCGGAGGACAGGATGCTGGGAGATGCGGAAGGCCTCCCTGCTGAGGAGACTGTCGAGGAGAACACGCCCGCAGGTGATGAGGAGACTCCGAAACCCACCGAGGGCGCAAAGATGCCCTCTGCCAAAACGGAGGAAACACCGTCCGCGCCCACTGGCGAGGAACAGCCCGACGTGCCGGAGCAGCCGACCACGCCCGAACAGCCGGTGACACCTGCGCCGCAGCCGGCAGAGGAACAGGAACAGACAGTGCCGGAAGTTGTTCCCGAACCTGCACCCGCACCGGAGCCCGCCGCCAGCGGGAACATCTACTCCATCGCGGAGGCTATTCAAGCGGGCAACGAGTATGCGCGGGCGCAGTACGGCGTGACCATCGATACCAGCATGACCGCGGCCAACTCCAGCTACTTCCCCGGCACGGCGGACAGCGTGGCATGGCTGGCGGAGAACGGTGGACAGGCGGCACTGACCGCTGCGGTGCGGGGTAATGTGGACGCCACCTTCGCCTGCCTTGCCGCCATGGACGGTGCGGAAACGGTCGGCGCGTATGCGCGGTTCAACTGCACCGCCCGCTACGATGCGGCATCGGACGAATACATCGTGGTGGTGCTGTACGGATAAACCAACTGAATACCCGACCAAAAGGCCGACAGCGTATGCTGCCGGTCTTTTGCGTTGGGAGAAAGGACGAGTATGAAGAAATCCATTCAAAAAATGCTGATGTTGGTGTGTCTGCTGGTGGCTGTCATGGGGCTGTCCATCGTGACTGCCCACGCCGCTACGGTCACAGGTATCGTTAGCAGCGGCAACGAGTATCGCTATCATGAGGACAAATCGCCGGTGTCCCAGTGGGGGCCGTACACCAGCAACAAGCTCAAGTATTTCACCCGGAACGACACAGGGGAGACTGTCCCCGCCTACTGCATGGAGCCGGAGGTGCGCTCCGCCAGCGGCGATTTGCAGTATTCCTCCACGTCATGGAGCGACCTGACGTGGAATCAGCGGTATGCCGTGACGCTGGCTATGGCCTACGGCTACGGCGGCAATTACGGCTTCAATATGCACCCGGACTGCGCGCAGCTGGCGACGCAGGCGGTGGTGTGGGAGTTCGTGTGCGGCTACCGCGGCACGACCTATCCGTACACCCTGTATGATACCACCTGCGCCAACCTGTTTCACTATGCGGGCGACGACGTGGCGGTGGCGTACAACATCATCATTGACCGCATTATGAACCACGGCAAGATCCCCAGCTTCGCGGTGAAGTACCGCAATCAACTTTCAGACGCCAATGCCATTACGCTGACATGGGACGGCAGCAAGTATGTGGGTGCAGCCACAGATACCAACGGAGTACTGTCGCAGTATTACTTCAGCACGAATATCAGCGGCGTGACGGTCAATCAGAGTTGGAACACACTGACCGTGACGGCCACAAAGGACGCGGCGGAAAAGCTGAACGGTTATATCAGCAGCGACTACGGGTATTCACTGGATGTAGAGGGCACGGAGTCCGTGCTGCTGGAACCCAGCAACGGCAGCAATTATCAGGCGTGTACGGCATTGACCTCGTTGCCCGACCCCGTGTGGGCGTACATTCACTTTAAGGTCAAAATCGTGGAGGAAAAAGGCAGTCTGACCATCAACAAGGTGGATGCAGAGACTGGCAAGGCGCTGGCAGGCGTAACATACCGGCTTTTTGATGCCAGCGGTAACAAGGTAGCTGATGCTACCACCGGCGCGGATGGTAAGGCAGTGTTCAAGGATCTGTCGCAGGGCAAGTACAGCTATCAAGAGATCAGTGCGCCCAGCGGCTATGTGGTGGACAACACCAAGTATCAGATCACCATCTCAGCCACAGCGCTGAATATTACGGCGAAGCGGACAAATACACCAGCCAAGGCCAGCGTCGAAATTGTCAAGGTGGACGGTGATAACAAGACGCCGCTGCAAGGTGCGGGCTTCCGACTGTACGATGCATCCAACAAACAGGTCGCGGAGGGCTACACGGATGCCAGCGGAAAGCTGACATTCTCCGGCCTGCGGTTAGGCAGCTATACCTACAAGGAGTTTAAGGCTCCGGACGGGTATGTTTTGGACGACGCGGCGTACTCCGCTGTGCTGAATAAAAACGGCCAGGTGCTGAAAGTTACCCGCGAGAACGCGCCGGTCAAGGGCAGCATCGAAATTCTGAAGGTAGATGCCGATGCCAAGCAGCCGCTGGCCGGTGTGGTGTTTCGGCTCTTTGACGCCAACGGAAACAAAATTGCAGATGGCACGACCGATGCCAATGGCAGGTTGACGTTCTCTGGCCTGAGACTCGGCAAATACTTCTATCAGGAAGTTAGTACCGTGGACGGCTATGTGCTGGATGAAACCAAATATGATTTCAGCCTGACCACTGCGAACCTTAGCATCAAAGTCACACGCGAGAACGTGGTTGCCAAGGGCATCATCACCGTCCGCAAGGTGGACGTTACCGGCAGCCCGCTCACCGGTGCGGAGCTGCTGCTGGAGACTTCCGCAGACGGTCAAAGTTGGACGGAGGTGGGCAGAGTGACCACTGACAAGACCGGTGTCGCCAAGTGGAGCGACCTCAAGGTTGCCGTGCAATACCGCGTGACCGAAACCAAAGCCCCAGCAGGGTACACGCTGCTGACCGAGCCGCTGTTCACAGGAACGTTGGACAGCAGCAACCGAGATGTTACCATCACTGCCTGCAACAATGCGGGATTCGTCCTGCCCTTCACGGGCAGCACGGGATTTACAACCTATTTCCTGTTTGCGGCACTCGCAGCATTTGCGGGTGTTTATTTTTGCAAAAAATCAGCCCGCCGCAAAACGGCAGGCTGATGGTTCAATTCTGAAAGGCTTGTAGCTGCTGTTCACAGAACTCGCACAAAACGGGGATGTCCGCTATGGCGGTTTCCCAGATGATCTCGCGGCTCATGCTACCGTAGTTATGCGCCACAAGATTTCGCATGGCCTTGATGGGACCCCATTGGATGTGCTTTGCTGTTTCAAGCCGGTATTCGGCGGAGAGTTTTCCACTCAGCTCTCCAATCTGCAAAATACAGAAAGATACCGAACGTTGATAATCGGGGTCATTGTCAAATGTCTCAAAGGACTTCCCGTAGCGGTCTATCGTCTTTTGAATTTCAAGGCAGTAATCGCGGATATGGGCCAAGCGCTGTGCATCAGGCGGCAACATAGAGATTCACCCTTTCTTTCAGTACCGTATCACGGAAGCGTACATCGTTTTCCATCTGGGGCCGCTGCTCCAGCGAACTTACCGTAATCAGGTCAATGCTTTTTTGGAGCGCATCTTCCAAGTCGCAGTACACAGCGGAAAGCGAGAGGAGACTCTTGATGTTTGTCCCCGAGGTGTCAATCAAAAGGTCTATGTCACTGGATTCGGTCGCCGTGCCGCGGGCATAGGAACCGAACAGATAAACCGCCTTCAGCCCGTACTTCTGTGCAACAGGCAAAATTCTCTGCGCGATTTGTTCCACGGTATAGACCATCTGCAAGCACCTCCTTCAGATTGATACCACCAGTATACCCGTAAAAAGTGAAAAACTCAACTCAAAAATTATGAACAAGGAGAAAACCAAATGAAAAAGATCCATCGCGTATGGGCCATGCTCTTGGTCGCTATCATGGCTCTGAGCCTCATCACCACGGCATTTGCCGAGCCGACCATTGACACCAGCAAAAAAACGTCCCTGAGCATCTACAAATACGATATCACCACGGCCAACAGCGACGGCGCGTGGGATGCTGAGTCCTACGCTTCTACCGGCCTACATGATGCCGCCGTCGTGGATAAGTTGGCAAAATACGCCATTCAGGGCGTAGAGTTCACATATCTCCGCGTGGCCGACATCACCATGAACAGTGAAGTGTTGGACGGTCAGCGTCAGGTGGGCGTGCTATATGGCTTCGACAACAGTGATCGAAGCACCGCCGTTTTGTCTGCCATTGACCTGACCGCTTCCGATGCTCACAAGACTAAGGGTGATGTCAATTACTTCACCAGCGATGCTCTGAACAACAAGCTGGCCACCGCGCTGACTGCCAATGCCACCACCGTCAAGAACGCGCTGGAAACCGCCGTGAAGAGCGGCGGCGTGGCTATGCCCGAGACGGATGCCGCCGGCCATGCCTCTGCGGATCAGTTGGAGCAGGGGCTTTATCTGGTGGTGGAAACCCGCGTCCCTGAAAACGTGACCTCCACCTGCAATCCCTTCTTCGTGTCCCTGCCCATGACCACCATCGATGGCGCGGCGTGGAATTACGATGTGACCGTTTACCCCAAGAATCAGACCGGAAATCCTGACCTCGAAAAGACCGTGCGTGAGGCCAAGAACTCCACCGGCAAGAACACCGGCAGCCTGACCGACATCACCGATGGGTACGCTCACACTGCCACCGCCTCCGTGGGCGATACCGTGGACTACCAGATCATCAGCACCCTGCCCACCATCACGTCCAAGGCATCGGCTCTGAGCGAGTACACCTATGTGGACACGCGGAGCAAGGGCATCCGCTACAACAAGAACGATGTGGTCATCGAGTTCTTTAAGGACGCTGGCTGCACCGACAAGATCGCCACATGGGCGGTGAACTCCGGAAAATTCACTGTGGGTTACGATGACGCCGCCAACACCATGACCATCCGCATGACCGATACCGGTCTGGCGGAGATCAACGAGGCGGCCACCGTGTATACCGACAGCGTCAAGCGCGGGTATTCCGACTGCACCATGCGGATCACCTATGCGGCAACCCTGACCGCCGACGCCAAGATGGGCGATACCGACAATCCCAACGAGGTCGTGCTGACTTGGAAGCGTACCAACACGACTTACTTTGACACCCTCAAGGATTGCTGTCATGTGTATACATACGGCATCGACGTTCTCAAGCAGTTCAGCGATAACGGCGGCAATCTGCGAAATGTGAAGTTCCGGCTGCACAACGACACCGATGATGTATTCGTGATTGCCGACTTGAAGGATGGCGTGTACTACGCCAAGGGCTTTGCCGCCAAGAAGTCTGATGCTACTACGTTCATCCCCAACAGCAGCGGCCACATCATGGTCAAGGGGTTGGAGGACGACACCTATTCTCTGACCGAAATTGCCACCGACAAGGGCTATGTGCTGCTGAAGGAAGCGGTCAAAATCGTTATCAAGACCAGCGAGAACGGCCAGTGTGAGAAGTGCGGCGCAAAACTGCTGACCGCCTCCGCCACCGTCAACGGCAAGGATGTCACCATGACGGAGGGCAACGCCATTGTGCCGCTGACTGTGGTTAACAACCCCGGCTTCGACCTGCCCAAAACCGGCGGCTACGGCGTTTGGATGTATACGGTGGGCGGCGTTCTGCTACTGGGCGCGGCGGCCTTCATCGCCGTCAAGTCCCGCAAGCACAAGAGCGAGAAGTGAAACGCTGGTTACTGGCGGCGGCTTGCGGTGCTGTGGCGTTGGGGCTTCTGTTTTACCCATTGGTGGGAGAACTCTTGAATGAGAAGTATCATTCCGATGTGGAAACCACCTACACCGCAGTTATCGCGGACACCGATGACGCCGAGCTGACCGTTCAGCGTGAAGCCGCGCAGCAGCACAACGCCATGTTGTCCGGCGCGGCGACCATTACCGAGGGAGGGGCATCCGCCCCTCCCTTGGCCTATGCCCAGCAGCTCACGGTGGGCGGCGTCATGGCCTATGTGGACATCCCCAAAATCAACGTATACTTGCCGGTGCAGCATGGCACGGACGCAGACACGCTGGAGCGTGCCGTGGGTCATGTGGTAGGGACATCCCTGCCGGTGGGCGGCAGCAGCACCCATGCGGTGCTGTCGGCGCACAGTGGACTGGCAAGTTCCAAGTTGTTTTCGGACATTGACCAGCTTGCAGTGGGCGACACGTTTTACATCCATGTGCTGGGTGACACATTGGCCTACAAAGTGGACAGCATCCACACGGTGCTGCCCACGGACACGAGTCTGCTGCAAATTGAGGATGGCAAGGATCTAGTCACGCTGGTGACCTGCACGCCGTTCGGGGTCAATACCCACCGATTGCTGGTGCGAGGCCATCGTGTGCCGTATGTGCCGGAGCAGGAAGTGCCTGCCGCCGCAGAAAAACCTGTGGTATCCTCGTGGACGCAGCATTACCTCACAGGTCTTGGTATCGGCCTTGGCGTGGTGGCCGCAGTCGGCGGCGGATACTTTTTAGTGAGGAGGCATCGCCATGCGTAAGACCGCCCTTGTGTTGGCGGCGCTGTTGGCCGTGGCGGGCATCTGCGTCATGCTGTGGCCGGTGGTTACAGGGTACAGGCTGCAAGCCAACACGGATGAGGCCGTGCAGAGCTTCCTTGAAGAACGAAAGCTGGAGCAGCAGTACCCTGAGCTGTTGACGGCTCTACAGGAGTATAACCGCCAGCTTTACGCAGAAAAGCAATCCAGTCTTATTGATCTGGAAGCTTGCGAAGAACCCGCCGCTGACCTGACCGCCTACGGCATCGAGGATGAGATCATCGGTGTCTTAGAGATACCCGCCATGGAGCTGACCATGCCGGCCTATCTGGGCGCATCCGATGACCACCTTGCCGCAGGCGCGGCGGTACTGGGCAATACCTCCGCCCCTATTGGCGGCGGCAATACCAACAGCGTCATCGCCGGACACCGCGGCTGGCGCGGCGCGGATTACTTCCGGCACATCGACCGCTTGCAGGTGGGCGATACCGTGCAAGTCACAAGTTTATGGGAAACGCTGACCTATGCCGTAGCTGACATTCAGATCATCCAGCCCCATGAGGTGGACAAGATCAAGATACAGCAAGGCCGCGACCTGCTGACGCTCATCACCTGCCACCCCTATGCCAGCGGCGGCAAGCAGCGGTATGTGGTGTACTGCGAGAGGGTAATGCCATGAAAAAGATAAACCCTGTGGTATGGTCTGTCCTCGCCGTGCCGGTCATTTATATGGCAATCGTACTGGCCTGTTCTTATGAAGCAGGAATAAATCTACTTGCACTCGTGGAACGTTTCGGACTATTGCTGGGACGGCCCGATCTGCTGCGATGGACATCGTATACGCCGAGGTGCATCCTGGGCGTGCTGGTATGCTATGGCCTGGCGGTGACGCTCTACTATTCTGACCACGAGAACCGCCGTCCCGGTGAAGAATACGGCTCTGCCAAATGGGGCAATGCCCGTGAACTGAACAAGCAGTACGCCGATCCAAACGGTAAAAATGTTATCCTGACCAAACACGTTTCCATCGGACTGGATGGCTACAAGCACCAACGCAACCTCAATATCTTGGTGGTGGGCGGCAGCGGCTCCGGCAAGACACGATTTTTCTGCAAACCCGGCATTATGAGCGTCAACTGCTCCTATCTGATCGTTGATCCGAAGGGTGAGATGCTGCGGAGTACCGGCTATCTGCTGCAAGAGGAGGGGTACGACATCAAGGTATTTGATCTTATCCACCCAAACCAGTCGGACGGCTATAATCCGTTCACTTATATTCGGGACGAGCCGGATGTGCTGAAGCTGATGGACAACCTGGTGAAAAACACCACGCCCACCAAGGGCACGTCCAACGATCCGTTTTGGGAGAAGGCGGAGATCGCATTGGACTCCGCGCTGATGCTGTATCTGCTCAGTGAAGCGCCCAAAGAGGAACAGAATTTTGAAATGCTGATGTTCATGCTGGAGTGTGCGCGGGTGATGGAGGAGGACGACCAATACCAAAGCCCGCTGGATCTGCTGTTTCAGTCACTGGAGGAGCGTGATCCGACTCATGTAGCGGTGCGGGAATATAAGGTTTACAAGCAGGCCGCGGGTGTTGTATGCTCTAAAAGACTTCTTAATCAAGCGGTTGGGAAGTCTCTTAGAA
>ENA-OROK01002326-OROK01002326.1-human-gut-metagenome-genome-assembly--contig:-NODE-2326-length-16522-cov-4.254205_pt1 | contig 16522 bp, 14 predicted proteins | sample MGYA00242127_ERZ509046 | MGnify/ENA primary metagenome ERZ509046 (study PRJEB26280, sample SAMEA2338728) | human gut metagenome | biome: human gut; feature: human-associated habitat; material: faeces... | reverse complement strand
TGTTTACTTCTACTACTTTGTATACTTCATTTCCAATGTAGAATGTAACTGTTACCTTCTGCACTACAGGCGGAGTTGATACTTCTTCCCATTGCGCATATAATGTTACATTAGAATTGATTGAGAATCTGTCTCCTGCAGAATATGAAGTTCCTGAACCATCTGCTTTAGTGTTCCAGTTCTTGAATATATGATCTTTATATTCCCATCCCAATGTGTCTACTTGAGGCAGTGTGATATATGTTCCGTATGATCCGGAATATTCTTTATACAAGTTACTGGAATTATTTGACTGCAATTTCAATGAATATGACGGTGGGTAATATGGTTCATTATATCTCCAATGAGCTACAAGATTCATATCTTTAGTTACAGGAGTATTGAAATCCCATATAGACTCATTATAGTACCATCCTAAAAATGAGTATCCAGGCCTTGTAGGATCTGTAGGCTCTTTAATAGGATCGTCAGCTGTTAATACCTGTTGTGGTACGGAACTTCCGCCATTGGAATCAAATGTTATTAATTTTTGATTCTCAGATAGTTCTTTTATTGTAATTGTTAATGAAGTATATGTGTATCCAGAAGATTGTTCACCGAGAATTGGATTATTTTTCATATAAGACATATTGACTGGATTTTTTGTGTATGTGACTTTAACATAATACGTCCCAGGAACGTTTTCAGCTAAATTTAATTCAAAATTACTCTCATTTGGAATTAGTTCAAACGTATTAGTTTTAGCAGATAATTTGTACCATTCATAGGATATTACATAACCACTTACATCTAGCGCATGAGCTTTCAGGCTGCATGTACCATTATATTTTATAATGATAGTTTCTAAGTAGTTATCAGTTTGAGAATCGTCGGCTATTGGTGTTATATATACTGTCGATTTTGGAGGCTGGGTTTCAGAGTGCTCTGGATTCACCTGAACCGGTGTTTTAGATAAGACCGGTAAACCGTTGTTAGAGTTATATATATCTGGAGACCAGTTTGAACCACCAGTATCATTGAGATTGTGATTGTTGTCTCCTAAAAGACCTGTATATTTCATATTCTCAAGTTCTAATGGAGTTCCAGCAGCAGTATTGATGTATTCTGTAGATGAACTAACACATTCAGAAGAATAGTATAGATTTACTGCAGATGAAGTAGCAGGTGTAGCACCATAGCCATAAATTCCTCCAGCATATGTATCGAATTTTACTGAGAGTGAATCGTTACTAGTTGATGTGGATGTGATCATTCCAATATTATAACAATACGTAACATAGTTGCCTGTGTAATCTCCACAAATTCCACCAGAATAAGTGTACACATCAGCGGCGGCTAGATTAGAAGGATTAGCATTGGAAGTAGATGTTGAGTCAATGGCACCAATATTATAGCAGTTATTTATAGTGCCATTTGAACTGCTACCTGCTACACCTCCAGAGTATGCTTTGAACGTTAAATTTGGTTTTGGTTTATTATATCCATCATCATCAAAGTTTTGTGATAATATGATATTTGAAGATATCTTACCTGCATTATAACAACAGCTTAATTTTGAACTAGGCACTGCATAGCCTACAATACCGCCAGCATATACATCAATGCTAAATGATGATATAGCGATGGGTTCATTGGGTGAATTGTATTGTGAAGTCACTGAGCCAGTATTATATGATGAGGATACAGCCCCATAATCAAATCCTACAATTCCGCCTGCACAGATCTTTTTATCACCTGGGTAATTGCTCGTACTACTTGTACTTGCAGGGACAGATGATGATGTGACTTCAACTTCACCAGTATTGTAGCAATAAGATAGTATAGATCCATTATATCCTGCAATACCACCAGTGCAGATATTTATCAAGTTAGATGAATTAGATAAGGAGACTATTTTCCCAGAATTGTAACAATTCATCAAATTGCCACTACTATTGTGTCCTGCAATACCACCAATATGCATTACACTGCCATTGGAAGATTTATCTGAAGACACAAATATATTTCCAAGATTATAACAATTAGAGATCGTTTCATTATTGTATCCAGAAATTCCGCCTACGTATAACGTATTTCCTACATTACCATTCACCGGACCAGCATAGATGTTTCCAGAATAGTAACAATTTATAATTGTTCCTGTTCTAAGATTACATCCAAGGATTCCACCAACATACGCAGTAGCATACTTTGCAATATCCACATCAATATCAAATGAAGATGCACAATTAGTTATTAACAAATCTCCAGAGATATATCCACAGATTCCTCCAGCATACGCATCAGAATGTGAAGACTTTGACGTCAATTTTCCACTGCAAGAGTAATTTTCAATTGAGATCACTCCTTCAATGTATCCACATATTCCACCGATATAAGTAGTGCCGTAAAAAATAGCATATATATCACCGTTAAATGAGTATATTTCACTGATTGAGATTGATCCTTTAGTGTATCCACATATTCCACCCATATACAACTTAGAGGTAGATTCGAATGTACCAATAGATTCAGAATTTATTGATCCATAATTGAAGCATTCTTCAAGATTCCCAACGTTTGAACCTGTAATACCTCCAATGTATGAATATGAGGAAATATTATCACAATTCAATGTTAAGGATATATCTGCAAGATTAATACAGTTTAGGATACTTGCAGAATTATATGAATCTCCAGATATCCCACCTACATATGAACTTGAATTATTTACAGTTACTGATATGTTTCCACTGAAATTACAATTTGATATTGACCCATAGGATTTGGCACCAACTATGCCACCTACACTTACATTATTTGAAGATTCTATATCGATTAATGAATTACATATTGTCAAGTTTTCAATTGCCTTAGTAGTTTTAATAATTCCGAAAAACCCAATGTGATTGGAATTTGATGGAAGGTTATCAGTATTTATATACATTGAAAATAATTTATGATTTTGACCATTGAATGATCCATTAAAGGTATTAGGACCATTAATCCCAATTGGCGTCCAGTAATGTTTTGAAAGATCGATGTCACTGCCAAGCTCGATTGTTTTATTAGTGAAATCATTTCCCTCATTCACAAGTTTAGCAAAACCTGCTAATGCTTCTGCGGTTGAAATTGTAAAAGAAGTGTTAGATGCTACATACCATGTTGTATCGGAAAAATTAATCCAATTTCCTGTCGGATTTGAAGTCGGTTCTGTGCTTTCTTCAGATAGGATAGGCGTGTAGTTTCCTACACCCCCCCCCCGCTCCGGTTTTAGTATCCAAACCAGACGAGGAAGAGTCTCCTGCAGCCACTGTAAACACAGAAGCCACCATTACGAGTACCATAAGTACTGCTAAAATCTTAGTTTTCATAAGAGTCTCCTCTTTTAGTGTAATTTGGAGGATATACCAGAGATATATTTATACGATACTCCTAAAGTATATGCCAGTCAGTAAAAAAATGATAAAATCTAAAAATAGAAAAAGAAAAGAAAAAGGAGTTTAGTCCTTTTCTTGTTTGAGTGGGTCAACTTTGTACTGCTCAAACTTTGCTTTCTCGAGTTCTTCAAGATCGTAAGCTTCAGCTTTCTTCTCAAAGTTCTTGTCTTTTCCCATTATCTTTTTGAAAGCGGATAATGCAGACATGCCGAAGCCAAGCATTTCAGGAGTTACAGAAAGTCCGAACCTTGTCTCCATTCCAAGGAGTTTTCCAGGGTTCATGATTTCTTCTGGATCGATTGCGTTCTTGATTCCGACTTCGATCTTGTATCCCTCGCCACGAACTTGTGATAATGTGGATCCAAAGAAGAGACCAAATCCACCGAGCATACGGCCGCCGTTTGCTTTGGCAAGTTCTCCGCACTGATAGTCGAAGGAAAGTGAAGATACACTCTTGCTCATGGATTCAGAATTATAGACATAGTATGGCATGAACATTACAGTGTTACGGTCTGCCATAATTCCGATGATTGCACCTTCCATTTTCATGGAGTCCATAAGTTCGTAGACATCCTTGGTCATTTTTGCAAATGAGTGGACAGGAACTATAACTTCACCAGGAACTGAACCGAGACCGACTTTGCGGCATCTGAATTCATAGCAGCGCTCTTCCCACTCATGTTCTCCGACTTCAGGAGCTTCTTTCTTACCGCCGTTTCTCTCCATGATTTCATCAAGGACAGTCTCTTCATAATCAACGACGGTTTTGTAACCTTCCAATGCAACCAGAATGATAGAACCGAATTCGTGGTCTACAATACCGGCCCTGTTCTGCATCTTGAAGTGGTTAGCGTCAGAGAAACCAATGTGAAGTACAGTAAGCCTGCTGTGGGAAATCTCACAGAGAGCTCCTTCTGCTTTATCCAGGCTTTCAAATGAGTATGCAATAGGCCTGAGAACTTCTGGTCTTGGTGTAAGCTTGAAAGTAATTTCACAAATGACACCGAGGGTACCTTCTGCTCCCACAAAGAGATGGTTTAAGTTATATCCAGACATGTTGTCGGATACTCTCTCAAATCCTGTTGTAACAATGCTTCCGTCTGGGATTACAACTTTCATGCTTCTGATGTTGTCCCTGGCAGAGCCGTATTTGTAATTTGCAATACCGATTCCAGATGTTGAAGTCCAGCCGCCGATTGTAGCGGACGGGAAACTGCTTGGATATGATCCCAGAAGGAAACCTGCCTCCCAGGCTGCATCATACACTTGTTTCCATGAGCAGCCGGCCTGAGCGGTAATGGTCATGTTTGTTTCGTCAATAGAAACAATTTTACTCATACCTCCCAGCATATCGATGAGAATTCCACCAAAAGCAGGTGTAGATCCAGCTAATCCCCAGGTAGATGCACCGCGAGGAGTGATTGGAACACCTTCTTCAGCAGCAATCTTAACGACTGCAGATACGTCCTCGATAGATTTCGGGCGTACAACTATGTCTGGAATCACTTTAAAAGCTACCTGTGCTTCTTTAGGTAAAGGTGCCATATCATGGCTGTACAGCAATCTTTCCATCTTGCTGATTGTTACGTTGTCCTTCCCTATAGCTTCATTCAATTTTTCAAGTACAGAACTGTTCTCATATGAATCCTCGGTGGCGCTCATTCTTTGCCTCCATGATAAGTAATGCTAAGCAGACATTCATTTAAAATATAAGAAGTCTACCATCAAAAAAGACTGTCTGAATAGACTAAAGATAATTATAAACAGATACACATAATTATATCCTACTATATAAAATTGGGCCCGGGAGTTCCTCCATGACTTTCGATGTTTACCCGACAACCACCCCGCAACGGGTTCATCGAATTTCACTATTGCATCACACGGCCGTCAACACGGATTGTCGGCTGAGCAATAGCGATGTCTGGAACGCTTGATTAAGTCTATGACAGAATCTTACAGTCCAGTGCAAGGGCTCACTTCCCAGGCAATAATATGTTTGGCAGCAGCATATACTTAATGATTTTCCAATCCAGCCATTTCGTACTGGTCAATCGTTCTGCAGGTGAGTACTTCGGATTTGCAGCAGTTCTTAAGATCAATATTCAAAAGTTCATGATACGATGTCTCTGGAATTAAATAAATGTGAGAATAACAGCTGCAGTCAGAGCTCCCAAAACCACGCACTGGATTTTCAGCCCCGGGAATGTCCCTAACAAGGCTGCTGAGAATGCATTCCATTTCTCTGCTGTCTGTCAGGTAGATCACTGCCTTTTTGTCTACAGCATTTTCGATGAGATAATCAATATGCCATCTTTTAGACTGGCAGCCACAGAGATGACGCCGTACTCTGGCAGATACTCCTCCCATCCCGGAGCCTACATATACATATCTGCCTGGAAGAAATGAGTATCTCCCCAGTTTCCCGATCTCAACCTCAGTTTCAAAGGGGATCGTGAAAATGAAGAGATATACTCCTTTGGATTTTGACATTACTTTAGTTTAGCGGCTAAATCTGCTACCCGCTCTCCAAGAGCTTTAGCGGCATTCATAGCTTTCTCTTCCGTTGCTGCAGCTCCCAGCTCTCTCGACATAGATTCAGCAAAAGCATTTGGAGGCAGATACATGCCATAGAGGGTTAAGGCTTCCATCATGGCCACAGCAGTAAAATCATGGCCTGAACGTCCTCCTACAGTGATTACGCCGCCTACTTTGCCAGCCAGCTTGCCGCCTGACTTTAACAGATAGTAATTACGGTCTAAGAACGCTTTAGTCTGCGCATTATACATTCCGAAATATACAGGCGATGCAACTATGATCGCATCAGCGCTTTCCAGAATGGGATAAATCTCCTGCATGTCATCGTTGATTGCGCATTTTCCAGCGGCTCCGCATTTTGGACACGCATTACAGCCTTTGATGTTCTTTCCAGCTAAGCTAATAAAAACAGTCTCAGCACCCTTTGCCTCAGCACCTTTTAATGCTTCGGACACGAGGATTTCTGAATTTCCCCCTTTTCTAGGGCTACAGCTAACACCCACGACTTTCATAACATGTAATTGATTTTACTAGAGAAATAACCTTGCACAAAGAAAAAATGATTAGGAAGACGAAGACTGCCTGTCTTCATCATTCACTTCAGAAGTCGTTTTGATCTTTATGAGTATGCTGCCGCCGAGGCTGGATTCAGAGATCTCGGCTACATCACCAAGGCGGTGGCCGTAAACTTCTATGTCTGCGATCGTATCCTTCCATTCTTCATATGGAATCTTCACCCGCAGACCATCGAGATGCAGTACAACTGGAGCCGGACGCAGACATTCCTTAATCGGTTCAAGTTCATCCAGTCTGCCTTTAATTTCAGCAGGATGAATAAACAACGGATCTTCATCAAGTTCAGCACGCTTGTTGTGGATGATTGTCTCAATTGCTTCGGATGCTTCCTGCAGCTTGAGAATTTCTTCCTCGCGCCTCATTCTTTCAACTTTGCGGCCCACTCCGCAGACTATTGCCTCGCAGGGTAGATCCTGCACCTCCGGACCACAGACGACCGCCACTGGAATCTCCAAGTCCTCAAAGAGTTTCGTTTTATGATTGACGATGCAGTCTTTGAAGTTTCCCAGAACAAACACGGCGGCATCGTACTCTTCAATGATGCGGCGTTCGTCCGCCAGGATCTGCGATGATCTTCTTCCTCTTCCCCTGGCGAGTCCCATTACAACGGTAATTGCTCCCAGCCTTCTCAGCTGCTCCGCAATATCACATGTCGGATGTGGCATGTGATGTCTGCCAAGTGTTGGAGCTACCACAGCTATTTCAGTTCCTGCAAGAGGAACAGATGAAAGTTTTCCTCCCAGTTCAGCGGTTTTTTCCTCGATGACTGCGTGTTCTTCTTCCGGAACAGCCATAGTGACAACAATCTGAACCTGGATCTTCGTTTTCTGAATGACGAAACCGCCTACATCTTCAATCAGCTCATACAGCTCATTGATTCTGTAGACTCCGCCATCATACATGAGAACCTCATACATTTCACTCGGCCTCCGCATTTCTGGTAAGTTCGTGTACTTTGCGGGCAGTCTCAAGCCATGCATCTTCCATATCATGCTCTGTACCGACCACAGTCATGACTTCATCATCCACAATGTTATAGCGGACTTTGAAGCCCTCTGGGAATACACGCCAGATGGCATCGAGAAGCAGTGTTTTCAGCTCCTCTCCGGGATCAAGCTGCATAGACGCGACATCAGAAGCCTGTGCACCATGGATTGTTATCTCAAACCTTGTCAGCTGTTTGACTCTTTCTTTACTGTAAACCTGCCACAGTTTTGTCAGCAGGGCTGGTGCCCATTCTTCATCTGTAATTGTTATCTGCACACCCTGCGGGCTGTCGTCTACCTGAGCCATATCAGAGATATGAATTGCAGATCTGGCTTTTCCCATCTTAAGTGATATTATGAAGTAAGGCTCATCAATCTTAGAGATTATATTGAATGATTTGACTGCCCGGCTTATGCCTAGATCTTTCAATGTCTGACGAAAGATCGTGTCAAAGTTGTTGAATGCAAAATCTTCGCCTTCTGCCATCAGATACCCTCTAAGAAACCAGAAGCAAGAAGCCCTGCACCGGCTGCCCCGATGTACTGGGAATTCGGCGGGATAATCGGATGGCTTCCGACCATATCGCCTACAGCTTTCACAAGGCCGCTGATCAGTGATGTTCCTCCCACCTGAATGATGGGTTGCCTCACATCTATTTCCTGCAGCTGCTGCTCGTAAACTTGTTCAGCTACAGAATGGCATGCGGCTGCTGCTACATCTTCTACAGTATTGCCTGCCGCCAGAGAAGTGACTAAGTCCTGAATACCAAAAATAGAGCAATATGAGTTCATATTGACTTTTGTCCAGTCGCCTTTATCAGCCAGAGCTCCCAGGTCATTGATGTCTACTTTCAGACGTTTGGATACCATTTCCATGAATCTGCCCGATGCTCCAGCACAGATTCCACCCATGGTAAAGTTATCAGGAATTCCATCCCTTACAGTAATGGCTTTGTTATCCATTCCACCAATGTCGATGATGGTTGCTTCACCTTTCTGATGATCTGCAAGCCATACTGCACCTTTGGAGTTGACTGTGAGTTCTTCCTGGATCAGATTTGCATCCAGTTTCCTACCTATAAGGAAACGCCCATAGCCGGTAACGCCTATCCCCTCAAGCTGATCCTGTTTGACTCCAGCTTCATCCATAGCTTTATTGAGGACTTCCATTGCTGTGCCGAAAACTTCTCCGGTAGGCATCCATGCCTTGCCGAGAATTTCATTATCTCTGATGATCATCGCTTTAGTGGTGGATGATCCTGAGTCGATACCGGCTGTCAATCCAACCTGTCTTTCCCTGGCCAGCAGCTCCTTCTTTTCTACAATGGTAACTAGAGCTTCCATTCTTGTCAGGAGCTGGGCGGATTTCATCCTCTCAGTAAATGAATAAGTGACTACAGGCAGCTTGGTATGTTCCTGGATATATTTTCGGACTTCATTTCTTACCAAGGCGCCTTCAGCACATCTGAAACATGATGAAATGAATACAGCGTCCGCATCATAATGGCTGTCTGCCAAAGCTTTGGCCCTGGCGATCATTAACTTCAGCTGAGGTGATGCGGGATTGAATCCAAATTCATCCACAGCAGTGGCAATATCATCGTATGCTACATCCGGATACACCATCTTTCCGCCGACTGTCTCAGCAGCATGTTCGATCTCAGACTGTACTCCAGAGTATTCTGTCCCACATGACAGCTGTGCTATTTTAATTGCCATTTAATCCCTCCAGGAATGCTTTGACGCGGGTAACAAGTATCTTAGCCTCATCGTCATCGTTAGGGTAGTGTACTTCCAGCAGTGGAATGTCTTTTTTTCTTACTAAATGATTTAACAATAAGTTTGATCTGTGGCAGCCGACACAGCCGTATGTATAGGGCATATCATGCATGATTATTGCTGCCTCAGCTTTCTCCAGAAGCGGCCCCCAGATGGACATACGCCCGCGGATACCAGACGGAATTTCAATTCCAGCATAATTAAGTCCAACTTTAACATCATCAGGTGTAAGATTCAGCGGCGGAGCTTCAATCTCCGCATTGACTACTCTATCTCTCATTTCAGACATCAGTGACAATGGCTCATGGCCAAAGCGCTCTATCAAATCGTACAGTATCAAGCTGTTTAATGGTACCATGAAGACTTTCATTGGGACACCTCATCTATGATTTCTTTGAAACGTTCTATTGAAATTGGCTGCGGTTTTTTCTTATCGGGTACTGGTTCCCCAGCCTCCATGGCTGTCAGGGCACGGTCCATTTTGGGGAGGTCGCTCCACTCTTTTTCAAGCTGCGGATAACCAGGTCTTGAGCCGTGGTGGGCCCTGCATCTGCGCTCATCTCCGATGGGAAAAGCACGGACTTTTGAAAAAATCCTGTTAGGGTCAAGATTTCTGATATCCTTGAAAGCCTTTCTTACATCTTCCACAGGTCCCTGGATATTAATACCGTAGCATGTTTCCTTGACACCCAGCCCTAGTCCCAGACCATGAACAAACCGGACCAGCTGGTCTGGCGTGATATCGGATGTCGGAGAGATCATAATCATTCTTGTCTCGGTTTTATCACTCATAAATCTACACCTCAAACAAACGGACCTGCGGGAGGCTTGTGGGATACGAAGTTAAACTCCTCCTCATCAACCTTCAAGTCCCCGGCTTTGTGTTCTGCCTTTTCATCTCCAGATTCGAATTCTCTGATGTACACCAGATCACCGTCTCTGAGATCTTTAAGGAATGTTTCCAGATCAGACATCATAATACCGGCGTTATTGGTACCATATTTTTCTTCACCAGTGGGACCAAATTCGCTGCTCGGTTCAAGCCTGATGCCGATTGTTCCCTTTCCAGGTCTGGACATATTTGTGACTCCGATCTCTCCCTTATTGCTCATCCTTTCGAATGTAGCCTCAGGAAGGAGCGTGGATGCCTGAGAAACATTTCCTTCAAATGTAACCATGGGCATTCCAGGGTATGTAAAAAACACCTTGAGAGTACCGACTTTTTTATAATCCAGCCCAGTCAGCCTTCTGATATAACTAGTCGTCTTTGGAGATTCTTTATCATTAAGCTCCCAGACGGCAATGAGTTCCTTCTGCCGCCCGAAAGTTTCTACCTCTTCTGAAATTTCCATAGTAAGCTCAGGTTCTTGTTCCACTACGATTGAATCATCATTTTCCAAGCCGGTTCGTGACTGTGCAATACCAAGATTTTTGAGAAATTCGGCTGCATCCCTCTGTGTCATGCCGATAGTCATTATACGCTGCGGAGTAGACCGTATTGTCACTTTTGAACCCTTGGGAGACAAGCGCAGAAGCTCTGAGCCTGTAGTAATAGTTCCAATCACTGTGTGATTGGGAGATACCTGCCTTTTAGAATTGTAAAAATAAATTCTGCCAGCACCGTTTCCTTCATTGCGGACAGTTACTATGCCTTCATTCCTGACTGCTGTCTCTTCCTTAACCAAGGAGACATTGAGCCTTGACGAATTAGCGGCATATGTCGAAGTTTTATCTGTTATCTCAATCGTTCCATTTTCAGTTACAACCAGAAATTGTTCGCATGATACCGGCGAGTTTTTATTGAGTTTCACGTGAACATATGTTTCAATAGCCATACCATTTTCTAAAGTAATATCGACATCTGAAGTAACAAATGAGTTCTTTTCAATGGTATTAACAACGACCGGATTTATAGCCATGATCGAGTCGTCTTCATCGAGACTGTTCAGAACATGTCTGCCTTTAGTAACTTTACCAAAAATTCCATCATTGACACCATACCCAGCGGTATGATTTATTCTGGCAATCATCATGTAAGTGGAACGGTTGTCAAATCCGCCCAGCGAAAAAAAGCAGTCATAACGCATATAATCGTGTCTTTCCCTATCCACAGGCAGATCTGAAGGGAATGATCCTACAGCCAGTATCTTATTGGTTCCCCACCTGATGCCGACTCCGACTATTTCATCTTTTAATTTTTTCCACTTCTCTGCAAATATAGTACCGTTCAGGCGGATATTAAACGAGCCTTTCTGAGTGACGATTTCATACTCGTCAGTCTCGCTGAGAATTTCTTCTCCAGCTCTCGATACTGCCAATATAGAACCTTCTGAATAGGGTTCACCATTGAGAATATCGCGGATCCTGCTGCCTTCGGGCACTTCCTTTTTTACTCCGTTCACGCTGACTATCATCTGGTCAGGGAGGTTAACGGTCGAAACTGTAATTAGCCTTTTGCCTGATTTCTAAGAACTTCAAGAGCAAAAACTGATTAGAAACGTACAATTCCTTAATAGCCTTGTTTAACAATGTGGGAGCATGTCTCGCGAGGAGATCCTGAGCAAAGTGAGAGAGAAGCTTCAATCCATTTCAGGAGTGGTTGAAGTCCTGATTATGGATGAAAATGTGAGAAGTGAAGTATTCAGGCTGGAAACAATCGCTGACAGCAACGGAGCATGCGGAGGACTTCTGGAATGCACGAATAACGGTGTCTGGGCATCTCTCAAGCGGGATATCACAGTAGTATTGATAGGAGACCAGCATCTGCTGCTTTCCAATGAAGGCCTTGTAGTGATGGTTGATGATTCAGGTACAATTGTAGGGGAATATGTCACACCATTCAGAAAAGCGCAGATTCTGGAAAAAAATCCTGAGGCGAGCTTCCTTTCTGATGACTTTGTAATCTATGACGGAGTAAAACTTACCAGCGAAGTGCATTTCGAGATTAACGAGGTTGGATTTGATTACTTAAATGATATAGCAGGCATCAAAAACATTACCTCAGGAAGCATATCCACTTTGTCTGATGATTATCTAAGAGATCTCACAAAACACAGTGATAAAAAATACTGGACTCATCTGGTAGGCTTTGATTTCGCCTGATCACAGATGAGTTCTTACTTTTGATACTATTTCGTCAAGCTTACTCTGAGGACAGGTTGTGCCTCTTACAACACCGCTCACGATATCGACTATTTTTCCTTTAGTATCGATTTTATCTTCCGGAGGCATTACCAGTCTTGTCTGCACTCCGATTGACGCAAAGTCTTCAAAATCAATAGGCGCCTGACAAACCACAATGGCCGGGATATTTACATTTCTCAGGATAAGCCTGGCCTTATAGATCAGGTGATTCCTGACATTTCCCAGGTGGATGATAGCAAGCTTAAACTGCTGGATTCTCTGAACTTCAATAGGATCCAGACCGAAAATAGAACTGGTGGTGACGTCAGGGGCATCGGCCGGGACACCGGAGCCGGCATTAACCACAAGCACGCTGGTATCGATACCTTCTTCCCTTAACGCGAATGTGATTTCACAGACCGGTTTTGTAATATGACGCTTTCCAGGTCCCATTGCTATTGCAACAACATCTCTTCCGCTTTCAGAAATTGTTGCTTTCTGGGCCATCCCGCCGCCTACTCCAAGCCCGCGGGATTCCCTGCATTCAACGAAACTAAGCTTTCTACCAATAGTATCCTTCAATTCTCAGCACCGCCGTTCTCATTCTCCTTCAGCTCGATCTCTTCTAGATATTCCACGATATCACTAGGAGCACCCATTGCGACGATCTTTCCATCTTTCATGATAGCAGCACGGTCGCAACAGTTCATCACGAAATCCATATCGTGAGAGACTATTAGAAATGTTTCGCCCAGTTCTTTACGTGCTGTGAGAACAGATTTAGCCACAGAATTCTTCGTAATCGGATCCATTGTTCCCGTAGGTTCATCGAGAATGACCAGGCTAGGTTCCCTGATCAGAACCTGTGCGAGGGCAACTCTCTGTTTTTCACCTACGCTGAGGTTGTCAGGATAAGCGTATAGGATCTTTTCCACATCCGCACGGTCAAATCCAGATCCTAAAAGAACCTGAATTGCCTTCATCTTTGCCAGCTCTGCGGGAAGCTTAATTCCTATGCATACAGTCAGATTCTGAAGGATCGTATCGAATGGATATAGTGAAAATTCCTGATGCAGTATTCCAATGTACTGAGTGGCTCTTCCTTTCCCTGTAGGTCCTGGCTCAGCCATATTTACCCAGTCGTCTCCAATCCTTACTTCCACTTTACCCTCGGAAGGCTCGCGGAGACCGCAGATCATTTTTGAGAGCGTTGTTTTGCCTGCACCGGAAAGACCCACTAAACCTACAATTTCTTTTTCATTGACTTCCAGAGATACTCCGTCTACGGCTTTTACAACACCTCTGGTGTATGAATAATAATAACGTTTTACATCATTGATTTTAATGAGCGGCTGTCCGACCTGTACATGGCTTTCTTCATGCATTTCGTGTCCGCGCATGAATTCTGCTGAGACTTCCTTTGGAGAACCTTCCATTTTAACTTCGCCGTGGTCCAGCCACATAGCGCGGTCTGAGAGAACCTCAATTGCTTTCGGCCAGTGGGAAGTTACCACCATTGTCATGCCTGTATCTTTAACAGCATCAGTCAGAACCTTGTGAACCATGTCTGCAGTAGACGGGTCAAGGGTTCCAGTCGGTTCATCTGCCAGAAACAGTATTGGATCTTTGGCAAGCTGCCTTGCTAAAACGCATCTCTGCTTTTCACCGCCGGACAGGTCACGTGCTATGTGAGTGATACGGTGATCTAATCTTACAGATTTTAACAGCTTGAGAGCCTTGTCGACTTTCAGGTTTTCATCCATATCCTGAGGCAGAGCTTCAAAGACATTTTCTATAACAGTCATATCGCCAAAAAGAGAGAATGTTCTCTGGAGCATGATTGCAATACGGCTTCTGAGCTGTTTTTTGATAGGATCGAGATCGTCAGTATTCCAAAAGTCTATGTCCCTGTGTTCTACAGAGCCTCCACATATCGTACATTTTCCAGTGCCGGGAAGTTCTACCCAACCACACTTTTCACAGTAATCAACATGATATACCACGTTTCCAGAATCCGGATGATATTCTGGAGTTCCTCGTAGCATGTTGATCAGTACAGACTTTCCAGCACCGCTTCTCCCAATGAGTCCAAAAACTTCTCCTGTGCTTATTTCTTCACTGATATTTTTTAGCACATATGAACCATTGAATGATTTGCTGATATCTTTCAGAGTTATGAACACATGTGAATCGGACATGATACAGTGAAAAAGAAATTAACGCTATATAGTCTTTGGCTGATTTTACTCACTGGAACAATTGTTAGGACAGCGGTTTTCTGAGTATTTTTTACCAATGAGATCTCAATTTTATATTGCTGGACAAAGACTGCTTCCACATATTCTATAAACTTAGAATAAAATTGCAAAAAAATTGCAGACTGACCGACAGCGGGGCGGGAATTTGCATTTAATTTACTCAGAGATGTGTGAAAAACAAAAATATTTTCAAAACACAGATCCGGCAGTTCTGCAACATCTCAATCAAATTATGATATTTTAGCGATGTGTCTCATTTTATTAGATGATCATCTATGAATAAACGATTTGGTGTACATATAGATCACAAAAAGGCAAAATACAGCTATTTAGAAACGTTTTCATCCACAAACTTTATTCTATGGTTGTACTATCCATCGCTCAATGGGGCTCAATTATAAGCTTTACACGGGAGCAGGTCCAACCCCCAAATACTCATTATATCACGTATGGAAAACCTATGATACCATCTTCAAAGAAGGCCCTGTCGGAAGAAAAGCCCTTTCACAGATAGTCGGAATCGGAGAAGGAAGCATCAGGACGATCCTCAACAAAATGATTGGAGAAGGTTTTGTAACTGTAGGAAAAAATGGAGTAAGTCTTACAGACCGAGGCATCAGAGAATATCTAGACTGCGGAATGAGCGTTGCGCAGGTTGATTTGAAAGGAGTTACCATTTCCAGCCAGGATTGTGCTGTTCTTGTCAAGGGGATGGCAGCACATATGAGCAATGGCAATGAACAGCGGGATGAAGCTGTGTATTCAGGAGCTGAAGGAGCCACTTCATTTGTTGCTAAAAACGGTAAATTATACTATCCATGCAGCAACATGAGTCCAGACGAAGAAACTACTGCCTGTCTGAAAACTGCATTCAATATCCGTGACGGGGATGTAATCATCATCGGCACTGCGAAAAAGTACCGCCTGGCAGAACAAGGTGCAGTGACTGCTGCACTGGCACTTGAAAATCAAGTTAATCTTTCCTGGGTTGAGAAAAATGTATGGGAATCGTTCGGGCCGGATACTGAGGCAGAGGCTCTTCAGTCGATTGCCCTGGCAGTTCACGAACTGACCGGAAGACTTCCCACAACAATGAGAAGCAAGAACTGCAGCGGTGTCAGATGTGAAGATGGATTGGTCATAGACAATAATTATACTGGACCTGTTTTAGAAGAAGTCCTGGAAACGGCTAAGATAACGCATAAAATCTCACCTTCCGGGCCGTACATAGGAGTTCCTGTTGTTGCTGTGCCTGTTATGAAGAAGAATAAGGCTGTGGCTGTGTTTGGAATTGTAGACATCACAAAAGGCGGCATGTTTGAATTAGTTTCAAAAACACATAAAGGCAGAAGATGAGAAAAATCAGGTAGAAGTAATAAAGCATCATAATGTAATGATGAAAGTATGTCAGACAAAACATGCGTAGAAGTCAATCCCGGCGTATGCAGACTGAATACTAAAATTCAGGCAGTTTATGGTGATGACGGAGTCGTCAGATTCGAGATAGAAAGCGAGTGCCCACATGTTTCTAAGATTGTTGATGTGCTTAACGATGAGGAAATGGGAGCGTTTGATGTCATGAAAATGCCTTTTGGAGAGAATCCCATATATGTAGCATGCGGAAAAGTACTGGGCCACGCCGCCTGCATAGTTCCATGTGCATTGATGAAAGCTGCCGAGGTAGCTACTGGAATGGGGCTGAAAAGGGCATCAGAAATAAAATTTGAGGATTGAGAGCTCCTCAGTCCATATTTTTCATATTATCATTATCCAATATTCCCAGCGGAATTAAAATAGTTCAAATAAAATTTCGCATATAGCGTGTAAATATGGGGATCGGAAG
>ENA-OROK01002315-OROK01002315.1-human-gut-metagenome-genome-assembly--contig:-NODE-2315-length-16565-cov-4.305815_pt1 | contig 16565 bp, 14 predicted proteins | sample MGYA00242127_ERZ509046 | MGnify/ENA primary metagenome ERZ509046 (study PRJEB26280, sample SAMEA2338728) | human gut metagenome | biome: human gut; feature: human-associated habitat; material: faeces... | reverse complement strand
CTTTTTTGTTGCTGTTTGAGTGTAGTTTCCCAAAGGTGATAAGAAAAATTATAATTATAGTATAACGAAAAGGAGAACAATATGAAATATGGAATGTGGTTGGACGAATGGTTTCGTAATTACATACAGCCGTCGTCGAAGATAAAAACTTGCGAATTGCTGAACAGATTGAACCAAGGGATAGATTATAGCGTGACTTTATGTCAAACGCAGGAATTTATGCTCCGGCGTTTTTCTGTTTTGAAACGATACGAGAGTTTTAGAGAAAATATATAAACAAAGGGACAGAGCTTCTCTGCCTTTTGTATTTTCTTTGGGAATGAATCGCATCTTTATAAGAGATTTTATAAAATCAAAGAGATAACCTATTGTCTTTATAGAAAAAATGTGTTATAATCGATATGGCATAAACTACTTAAACGAAAAGCAGAAGGAGCGAATCGATGCGTAAAATTTGTTATTCAAAGTTATGGAAATTGCTGATTGATAAAAGGATGAACGGCTCTGAACTCAGGAAGGCGGTTGAACTGGCGCCGAATACGCTTACGAAACTATATAAAGAAGAACCTGTTTCTGTGGAAACGCTGCTTCGTATTTGCGAATATCTCAACTGTGACATAGGCGACATAGTGGAATTCTCGTGCATAGGCGACAAGGCGGCAACATATCAAGGAAAAGGAGTGTAATAGAATGAATCTGACAAGGTCGAAGAAAAAAGATTTATTATATGTCGCAGTTGCCGCGTTCTTCTTCCTTACTGCTTGTGTACTGCAAACGGTAGACGATTATATTTCCGATTGGTCCGTTAAAACAACGATTGCGTTATTGACGCAATATATTTTCTTCGGTCTCCTCGCGTATTGGACGGCATCCGTTATCGGTCGTGTTTCCAATAAAAACGTTAGGTCGGGGATAACCGTAGCGATAGTGCTTATGGGTATGATTCTCCTCATTCGACTACTCAAATATCACGTATTTTACGAAGAAACCGCTACTCGGTATTTATGGTATTCTTATTATATTCCACAATGCATTGCACCCGTGGTTTTGCTTCTAACGATACTCGGTATGGGGCGCCAAGAAGGAAGACCGCTTTCAAAAGGATGGTATATGTTGTTCCTGCCCGCGGCGATGCTTATTATATTGGTTTTCACTAACGATCTCCACGAGCAAGTATTTTCTTTTGCAGAAGGTCTGGAGTATTCCAACAAAAAATACAAATGGGAATGGGGTTACTATTTAATACTGTCGTGGATGGTTGGATTGTATCTTTCTATCGGCGTATTGCTTTACGTAAAGTGTCGCATTTCGTGGTGTCGGAAAAAGGCGTGGATACCTCTCGTACTCTTTGTTACTTGTTTTATATTGTGTGTTTTAAGAGAAGTGTTTGATCCGTCTTTTATTAGAATGCCGGAAGCGGTTGTTTTCAGCGTGGTTGTGGTTTTTGAAAGCCTTATCCGAATAGGATTTATCCCGTCGAACGTCAATCACGAAGAACTTTTTTATGTGGCGGACGTTTCCGCAGGCATTGCCGATAAAGACCTGAACGTCGTTTTAACCTCGAAAAACGCACCCGAAATCACGCGCGAACAAGCGACTTTGGCGGCAAACGGAACAAAAACCCAACTGAGCGAAGACCTTGTTTTGCGTGCCAAAGCGATACGCGGCGGGGAAGTGTTTTGGACTGAGGATTATACGGTCATCAACAAAATAAACGCCTCTCTTACGGAAATAAACCAAACGCTTTCGGAGGAGGGCGACCTGATTGCCGCAGAAAACAAACTGAAAGAACAGCGCTCTAAAATCGAAGAACAGAACAACCTGTACAAAGGGATATTCGCCGTGTTTCGCCCGCATCTGAAAAAGATAAAAAAATGCTTTGCCAAGGCGATAAGCGAAGAAGAGAAAGAAGAAGCGCTACGCCTTGCCGTCGTTTACGGCGTGTATCTGAAACGGCGCAGTAATTTTGCAATGCTTGCAAAAAACGGGCAGGTGCAATTATCTGAACTTTTATACGCTATACGCGAATCTACGGATGCGCTTTCTTTCTACGGCGCGGCGGCGTCGGTGATTTTTGAGGGCGACGGCACAGCCCTTATCGGGCAGGTTACTTTTCTGTACGAATTTTTCGAGGACTGCATAGAGAGCGCGCTTCCCGATCTTTCCGCGTGTCTTGTACGGCTGTCGGTTAATAACGGGTTATTGCATTGCCGTATAGCCCTCGATAACGCAAGAGAAAGCATACCGGAGAATTGGCGAAGCCGTGAATGCGAAAAACTCGGAGCGTCGGTTCGTTTGCAGATACAGGACGAAACGCTGTATGCAACGCTGTCGTTCGGCGAAAGGGAGGCGATTGTATGATACCGTTCGTCGATTGCAACGAAGCCGTTTTTCGCGGCACGCTTATCCTGCTGTTGCTTGCGGCGTTTGTCGGGGTGGTATGTTTTGCGATAAGCCTTTCGTACCGGCTGAAATTGCGGTATATTCTGCCGGAATTACTTTGTACGGTATGCGCGGTTCTGACGTTCTGCTTTTTGGCGGACGGCATTCAGATTCGCGATTTAGGTAAAAATCGAAGCGACTTTTCGGATTCGTTTTGTTTTTTGCCCGCGTGGTGCGTTGTTACGGCGGCTTTTTTACTGCTTGCGTCGGTCTGTGTGTGCATGTCTCTCGTCATAAAAAAGCGGTTGTCGTCTCTTACCGCTATGTCCGTCAAAGACGCGATTTCAGTATTGCCCGCAGGGCTGTGCTTTTACGACGAAACGGGGCGGCTGCTTTTAACGAACGGAAAAATAGGCGACGAATGCAGAGAAATTACGGGAATGCCGCTTTCGGACGGCGCGGCGTTCTGGTCGGCTATGTGCGAAGGCAAAGTAGCGGACGGTATCGTTTGCAGCCGGGAAGGCGATTCGGTGCTCGTCGAGAAAAAAGACGGGAGGGCATGTTGTTACAAGCGGATCAACCATATTTTAGACGGCAAGACCGTTTACGAGTTGTCCGGTTCGGACATCAGCCGTGAATTCGCACTCAAAAAGAAAGTCGAAGAACAGAACGAGGAACTCCGGAAAATGAACGTAAGACTCCGCAAGTACGGCGAAACGGTAACCGAGGTGACCAAAGAGCGGGAAACGCTTGCGGCGCGGGTGAAGGTGCATGACGGTATGGGTTCTCTGATTCTGAAAACCAAAAGAGCGCTTTTGCAGGGGGAAGGCGACAAAGAGGCGTTGATACGCGAATGGAACGGCGTCGTTTCGTTTGTTTCCTCGCCCGAAACGGAAGAGGACAGGGCGGAAGAAATTAAAAAAACGGCGGAAAGCGTAGGCGTGAAAATATTGTACACGGGCGTGCGCCCGCCGAAAGGGAGCGTCGCCGAAAAAATTCTTGCAAACGCCGTGTTCGAGTGTATCACCAACACCGCAAGGCACGCAGACGGCGACGAACTTTATATAACGGTATCGGACGAAGGGGCATTTTTTACGGCAAGAATCGGTAATAACGGCAGACCGCCGAAAGCGGAAATCGTAGAGGGAGGAGGACTTTCCTCTTTGCGTAGAATAACGGAAATGGCGGGCGGTAGTATGAAAACGGAAAGTTTTCCGCGGTTTCTGCTTTCCGTGAGTATTCCGAAAGGAGAAAAAGAAGATGAGCGATAAAATCAACGTGATGATCGTGGAAGATCAGGCGATGCCGCGGCAACTTTTCGAGGTGATTATAAAGGCGCAACCTAAATTTAATCTTACCGTATCCATCGACAACGCCGCCATTGCGGACATCTGCTGCGCAAGGCACGCCGTAGACCTTGTGTTGATGGACGTGGTAACCAAAAACGGGGCGAGCGGTCTCGTCGCGGCGGAAAAAATAAAGGCGCAGAATAAAAAAGTAAAAATAATCATCGTTACGAGTATGCCCGAATGTTCTTACGTAGAACGGGCGAAAAAGATCGGCGTAGAGGGCTTTTGGTATAAGGATTTCAGCCCGGAACCGATTTTAACGATTATCGAACGCGTGCTGAGCGGCGAATCCGTTTATCCCGACGACGTGCCCGAAATTCAACTCGGACTTGCGAAAAGCGGAGAGTTGACGGAGAGAGAACTTGAAATTTTACGCGAGATGACGGGCGGGTTCACGAACGCGGAAATTGCGGAAAAACTCGGCATTTCGGAAAAGAGGGTGCGCAATCACGTTGCCAATATGCTTGAAAAAACGGGATTCAGAAGCCGCACCGAACTTGCCGTGCGCGCAAGAGAGGCGGGAATCGTCATACTTGACAGAACGGAGGACGACATTTAGAAAACGGAAAAAACTGCCTTCAAAAACGGCAGTATCCCCTTTTAAACGGGAAGAAAAAGAGAAAACGGCAGTGTTTTGCTGTGCACTTAAAAGTGGCAGAACTTTTAGGTTCACAGCATTTTTGATGCCGATTTTTTTTGAAAATTTAAAAAAAATGCCCGGAAGGGGGTTATTTGACACTCCCCGAACGGAAAATCAAATGATAAAATAATAGTACGGTAATAATAGTACGGTGATCCGCTGTCTTGCGTATATTCACCTATTCCCGAAAAGGAGGCGCCGCAAAAAAAATGAAAAAAGTAATCGTTGCAATACAGAGCACGCTCGTCAGGGAAGCGGTGATCGGTGCGTTGAAAAAAAGAGGTTTTTTTGCGGAAAAGTCGCTTTCGCAACTTCCCGATAAAGTGGCTATGGCGTGCGACGTGTTTTTCGCGGACGTTCTTTTGATGGACGCGGGGCGCGCGGCGGAAAATTCGTTTGAGCGGCGTATGGAAACGGTGCGGTGCGTCAGAAAGAATAATCCGTCTTTGAAAACGGGACTTTTGTGCGACAACGTTTCCGATCCGGAAATTGCTCGAAAGGTGAAGCAAGCAAAGGAAACGGGGCTAATCGATGTATTTTTTTACGAGTCCGTGCAGACCGACTATCTTTGCGACGTGGTGGATTCGCTGTAAATCCGTCGCGGATGTTATCAGAAAGGTTTTGACGGGCGGCAATCGCCCCCGAAAAAATAAAAAGGAGTTTATCTTATGAAAAAATCAATTAAGGCGATTTTGAGCGTTGTGCTTGTTCTCGTTTTGGGAGCGACCGTATTTACTGCGTGCGAAAGCAAACACGAACACGGGTTTTCCGAGGAGTGGACGCACGACGAAACGGGACATTGGCATGCCTGCACGGGCGAAAACTGCGAAGAGAAGGGGGAATTTGCCGCGCACGTGTATGATAACGACGCAGACGCCACCTGCAACGTTTGCGGATATGAAAGAGCGGTCGTGCCGTCGAAAACAACTTATACGATTGCTTTTGAGACGAACGGCGGAAGCCCCGTTGCACAAATCGAAGCCGAAGCGGGCGATGAGATCACCGTACCGGCTGCGCCGACAAAGAGCGGAGAGCGCTTTGTCGGTTGGTACGAAAGCACCGACGGCGGCACGACTCTCAAACCTGACGCGTTCGTATTCGGCTATATGCCTAGCAAAAACATCACCCTTTATGCAAAGTGGCAGGACGCGGTGATCGGCAGTTGGGAAACATATCAAGTCGTTATGCCCGCAGGAACCGTTATTAATTTGGGAGAAGAATTCACTTTTCTCGGAACAACCTTGTCAGAAGATCTGTTCAATTTGACGGTGGAAGAAACAAGTTTAACCTTGACTATGACAAAGGGTGAATCTACTATGTCCGATTCCGCAACTTATACGAAAACCGATGGAGTTTACGTTGCAACGCTTACAATTATGGGTGGCACCGTTTATACGCTGACTACATACGACGAAGAAAACGACAGATTGTTCTGTGAAATCCGCGATAAAGAAGGCGAAGGCTATACAACTTATTATAGGCTCACTCTCACAAGAGTAAGCGGTGAAGCATAAAAAATTTCAGGAGGAGATCATGATGAAAAAAACAATCAGAATGATTTTGAGCCTTGTGCTCGTGCTCGTTTTGGGAGCGGCTTTGCTCGTTGCGTGCAACAACAAAGGCGGAGAAGAGCCCGAAACGCATACTTATTCAACAACCTGGTCGCACGACGCAAGCGAGCATTGGCATCAATGCACACTCGACGGACACACGGACGTTGCCGACAAAGCGGCGCATACGTATGACAACGACGCGGACACGACCTGCAACGTGTGCGGATACGTAAGAGCGGCGCACACCCATGCCGCATCTGCCGAGTGGAGCAAAGACGCAACCAACCACTGGCACGAATGCACCGTGAGCGGTTGCAACGAGCAGCTTGACAAAGCGGCGCATACCTGGGACGAAGGCACCGTCACAACGAAAGCCACCTTTACGAGCGACGGCGAGAAGACCTACACCTGCACAGTTTGTGAAAAAACGAAAACGGAAACCGTCACCATGGAGTATATCGACGTCAACTTCGTGAAATCGGATGCCGAAGTGCAGACGAAAGTCAGATTTACCGTGGCCGAGGCAGGCACCTATTACTTCCGCTACGAAGTGCAGGACTGCGGTTTTGCCAACGGCTACTATTGGATCAATATGAACAAGGTTGACGGCACTCTGCAACAGACCGACACCAACCATGCGCAAGCAAAGATTTACGACGCAAACAAACAACTTGTCAAAGAAGGCCTTCAAACGCAAGGGCCAGGTCAATTTATGGCGGTGAGCGATGAAGACGCGCAAACCCGCAAAGGATTGATGGACAACGGCGTCAAATATCTTGAAATGCCTTTCGTCACTCCGGGCGAGTACGAGATGATCGTCACACACTTTGCCGGAAACAACTTTACTGCTCTCGATTACAGTAACGGAACCTTCTCGAAAACAAACGTAACGTTGTGGGACAACACTTACAAATATTACTCGATTACGTTGACGGATGACATTCTGCACGGAGATATAAATTACGGTCAGAATTTGCAACTCGATGCGTCTCCCGCAACCGGTCTGACCTGGCAATTTGTTGACGCAGACGGCAACCCTGTCGAAAAGAAAGAAGGCGACACCGACACCTATTACAGCACACCTGCGGCAGGAACGTATTATATCGTCATCTATTCCGCAACCAAGCAAACGGGAGTGACGGTCAGCGCAAGTCTTTGCTGACGGAACGAAACGATTTGCAAACAGAATTGATAAAAACGACAAAACTTAATAATCTGCGCAAACGCCCGAATAGGCGTTTGCGCATACATTTTTGCGGGAGGATAGAAATATGAAAATTCGCACTCGATGGATATTTACAATTATTCTGTGTTTGCTTATAGCTATTCCGTTAGCTGCGTGCGACGTTCGCCTGCCGCGCCGAACGGCACGCTTGAAAGCAAAAACGGCGTTACCGTTGAAGGAACGTTTGCGGACGGCGCGATTGCGGGTATCGCGGTTGGCTCTGTTGCAGTAGCGGGTGTCGGAGGTTTTTCGGTGTTCTGGTTCGTAATCAAGAAAAAGAAGTTCGCCGACCTCATTGCCATCTTCAAAAAGAAGTAAAATGGGAGAAAAAATGAGCGCAATCAAGAAACTGATTATCAGTCTTATCGTAATTATCGGAATTTTAGCCGTGGCGCTGATCAGCGTGTATATCGTCGCGCGGGTGAATTTAGGCGTAGACTTGTTCCGCACCGTAGGACAGTTGAAAACATTAAGTCAACCTGTAAACGAGCAGGAATCTTTCCCTGCGGCGTATCGAAGCGAAGATCTTGCCGATCTGAAATCGCAGACGGACAGTCAGTTGGGCGACGTCGTGCTTTACGAGGAAGGCAAAGGCTACGAGGGGTACACCGTCGATTTTACGGCGCTTGCATTGTCGGGCGCTACGGCAAAGCCCGTTTTCCTCTCCGAACGGCAGGCGGGTGCTCTTGCCGAAATCGTATTTCATCAGCAGACGGGCGGAGTGCTGACAATAGCGGATAAAGAAATTTCCGTATGCGTTTTGCAAATTGCCTTTACCGAAATCGACGCAGAAACGGGCAACGCCGACCTGAACGTGACGGTGAAACTGGATCTTACTCCGTTCAAAAACGATATGGAAGGTTTTCCTTTCAATCTGCTTAAAGGTATCGTGCCGGACGCGTTGTATGTGACTTCCGTCGTTCGCATTGAAAAAGGAGAAGGGATTTCCTACACTGTCGTTCCTAAGTATCTTACGCTCAACAACCTTTCGGGTGACGATACCTCGGATTTCTTCCATACGCTGGACGTCGTCTTAAAAATTGGCAGCGCGGAAGAACTGAACGCGAAAATCGGAACAACCGCCGCAAACGCCCTCATCGGTACGGAGCAAAATCCCGGTTTTGTCTATGCGCTGAAAGCAACGGGCGGGGCGGGCAGTTTCGCATTCGTTTCGTTTGAAAACGATGGCAAGCAGATAAACGCACTGGCGTTTTAACAAATAAGAGCCGGCTCTTTTCTATAAAAACGAGGAAGGAGGAAAACGAATTGGCAAACGAAAGGTAATAAAATTAAATTATTTATTCTGTGGGATATTTTGTACAGATATAATATGAGAATAAGCCCGGGTAATACTCCTGGTTTTTCTTGCGCTTTTTATAAAAACATAGCATAATGGCAATATCTTTGGTGTAGCTTTTTCGTATGTTAAAGACAAACGAGAAACAAGTTGAACTTCCTGTTCAACTTGTTTTTCTATGTCGTCAATGCGGGGATTTTGCACGGCAAAATCAGTTCCGTTGCTTTGCAAGGCAGGATGGGGGGAGAAGTCGTGTTTTTTAGGGCGGTTTTTTGTTGTAGAACGTGAATAATTGCATAAATATGCGAGAAAAGCAATTAATTTGCAGTGAAAAACGATTATTTATGCAATATTTCTTGCGTTTTTATGAATATAGTGATATAGTAAACTCATTAAATTTTTTCGGATAAAATTATGAAAGGAAAAAAGAAAAACGAAACGTTTTCGGAAGATTCGGCAGGCGTGAATTCCGCCGAGGAAACTGCCGAAAAGGTTGAGGAAACAATTGAAGAAAACATCCCTGTCGGGGACGAGTTTGCGATACTCGACGGCAAAGACGCGATTGCGATTCAGCAAAAGAAGCCGAAAATCCTTGCGATAAGCAAAGCGTCGGTGATTATATCCGTCGTGGTTGTCGTGCTGCTTATTATTGCGTCGATTGTGCTTGCCTACACGTTGCCGCTCGGTCAGTACGAAAGAAGCACGGACGCAGATGGCAACGTTTATATCAGCGGCGATTATCACGAAGACCCGTCGCTTGGGCGGCTTCCCTGGTGGAAAGTACTGCTTTCGCCGTTTCTGGTGCTTGGCGGCAGCGGCACGCTGACGCTTGTCGCGATATTGTTCATGCTTGTCGTAATCGGCGCGGTATTCAACGCGTTGGACAAAACCGACGTGCTTGTTTACATGGTGGAATCCATACGCCATAATTACGGCCATAAGCGATATCTTTTGTTGTTTTTGTTGCCTCTGGCGTTTATGTTTCTCGGCACGACGTCGGGCATGAGCGAGGAAGTGATACCCATCGTGCCGGTTGCGGTGATTTTAAGCTATGGTCTAGGTTGGGACGCGCTGATAGGGCTTGGGTTTTCGGTGCTTGCGGCGGGGCTCGGTTTTATGGCGGGCGTGGTAAACCCGTTCAACGTCGGTATCGCTCAGTCGATTGTCGGCGTGCCCATGTTCAGCGGAATCGGTATAAGGATTCTGACGTTTGTGCTGTGTTACGTCATACTTATGGCGTTTATGTTCCCGTATGCGAAAATGCTTGACAAAAAGCCGCAGCGTTCGCCCGTATATAAGGAAGATCTGAAAAGGAAAGAAAATTTCGATTTTGAAAATCGTCCGTTCGTATACGACGCGGGAAAATCAAAGGCTCTCAAATTCTTTGCGGGCTGTATGATTGCAATCGTGTTTTTTGCGGTGCTTTCGATATTTTTACAGGGGGCGTATATACCCGCGCTCGGCAGTTTCAAACTTGCGGATTATATATTGTATATCACCGTCGTGATTTACATAATCGGCGGCGTGGTGGCGTGCGTTTACAGCGGACTTAAAGGCAAAGCCCTTGCAAAAGAAATGCTGAAAGGTGCGCTGACGCTGCTGCCCGTAACGGGAATGGTGCTTATCGCCAGCAGCGTACGCTATATTATCGAGGCGGGACACGTCATGGATACCATATTGTATCACACGATAAACGCGGCGAAAGGGCAAAACCCCGCGGTGCTGATTCTGATAATATACCTTGTCGTTCTGATTTTCGAGCTGTTCATTACGTCGGGAAGCGCAAAGGCGTTTCTGCTTATGCCGATGATAGGCGCGATATGTTCGCAACTTGGCATCAATCCGCAGGTTGCGGTGCTGGCGTTCACTTTCGGCGACGGTATCGTCAACGTATTCATGCCTACCAACGCGACGCTTTTACTGACGCTCGGACTCACGACGGTAACTTATCCGAAATGGTTCAGGTGGGCGGGTCCGATACTCCTCACGGTGTTCGGAATGACAATCGGAATATTGATGCTTGCACAATTCGTCATATTCGCATAAAAACAAACAAGAATACTTTTTGACAAGATTCCGCCCGAAAAGGCGGTTTTTTGTTGCGGGAAATACTAATTATAATTAAATATATTGTTTTGTTATCTTTACGCTCACAAACGCCGCGTGCAATGTGGTATAATCTCAAAGTATGTTTAAGTTGCTTCGTCTGTTAAAGCCCGACGCGGGCAGAATAGTGCTGGTCGTATTTCTGACGCTGATAACCTCGGCGGCAAGTCTTGCGCTGCCGTATCTTATGAGTTATATCGTGGAATACGGTATCGGCGGGCAGAATATGACGGTTACGCTTGCGTGTTCCGGGATAATGCTCGGCGTGTCGATAATGGGGCTTGTCGTTGGCATTTTGTCCTACAAAATCTCGGCGGGCGTCGTCAGCAGATATTCAAAGACCTTGCGCGAAGTAATTTTCAAAAAGGTAAACACGCTCAATCCCGACCAACTCAATCACTGGGGCACGGGCGCGCTCATCACGAGAAGCACAAACGATATCTGGCTTCTGGAAGAGTGCGCGAGTATGCTTATGCAGGGCGTCATCAGTATTCCCATTCTGGTGCTTGGCGGAAGCGCGCTGGCGTTTCTTGCCGATCCGTGGCTTGCGCTTATCATGTTCACGTTCGTGCCGGTCGTCGTGACGGTGCTGTATTTCGTCGTGCGTCGCATTATGCCTCTTTGGGAAAAGAGCGACGAATACATCGACAAACAGAACAGCATTATCCGCGAAAGGTTGACGGGTATCCGCGTTATCCGCGCGTTCAACAGGGAAGACCGCGAGTGCGACCGCGCCAACGAAGCCACGCTCGTCATGGCGAAAAACATCATAAAAGCCAATGTCAATATGGGGCTTCTTACGCCGGTTATCATGCTGGGGCTTAACCTTGTCACGATTCTTATCCTGTACGTCGGCGCAAAGCTTATGCAGGGCGGAAAGTCGGCGGTTACGGGGGCGGATATTATCGCGATCGTGCAGTACGTCGCGCTTGTCATGAACGGCATTATGATGTTTGCGATGATGCTTGCGTTTTTGCCGAAAGTTGCCGTAAACAGCAGACGTATCAACGAGATTCTGGAAACGGAAGTTCAAAAAGAACCCGACGACGAAAACCTGCCCGCTTTTTCGGGCGCACTTAAATTTTCGCACGTCGATTTCAGATACGAAGGGGCGTCGGAGAACGCGTTGAGCGACGTGTCTTTCGATATCGCGCCCGGCGAAAAGGTTGCGTTCATCGGCGGTACGGGCAGCGGAAAAAGCAGCATCGTCAAACTTATTATGAAGTTTTTTAACCCGACTTCGGGCGAAATATCCTACGACGGAAAATCCGTGTCGGAAATCAGCGGAAAACGCGTCAGAAACAACGTGACGTGCGTGCTTCAAAACGCCACGATATTTTCGGGCACGATCGGCAGCAACGTCAGAATGTCGGCGGCGGACGCTTCCGACGAGCAGGTGTACGACGCGCTGAAAGTCGCGGAACTGAAAGGATTTGTCGAAAACCTCGAAACGGGGCTCGACTATGAAATACTAAGCGGCGGCAGTAATCTGTCGGGCGGACAAAAACAACGTCTGTCGATTGCGCGCGCAATGCTTAAAAATGGTTCGATTTATCTTTTCGACGACAGTTTCTCGGCACTTGACTTCCTGACCGAAGCGCACGTCAAGGAAAACCTCGATAAAACCCTTTCGGGAAAAACGAGAATTGTAATGACGCAACGCGCGTCGACGGCGGCGTCGGCGGACAAAATATTCGTCCTGGACGAAGGGCGCATCGTCGGGCGCGGAACGCACAAAGACCTACTTTCGTCGTGCAGACAATATCGTGAAATTTACGAGTCGCAGACGGGACAAAAAGTCGAAGGAGGCGCAGTATGAAACGGTTTCGAAGCGGCGACAAAATGACGAAAAACGAAACGAAAAGCATAATTCTGCGCCTTGTTCGAGAAATCGGCAGAATCAAATGGGGCATGGTGTTGGTGTGCGTATTAAGCGCGCTTACGATGGCGGCAAACATCGCCGCGCCCAAGTTCTTGTCGGACGCTCTGGACGTCCTGAACGCATATAACGGTACGGGCGATCTTGTCGGACAAATCAAAAACACGCTCATACTTCTTATCATCATATATACGGCGTATTCGGTGCTGAGTTACGTCGAAATGCTGTCGTCGAACAAGATTGTCAGCATGCACTTTACGGCGGGACTGCGCATGGATATGTCCACGAAAATCAAGTACCTGCCCGTGTCTTACGTCGACAGGACGGAAGCGGGGCAACTTCTTGACAGAATGACGGGCGACGTGTCGCAAATGGGCAACAGTATACATAGTATTGTCGAAACGCTTTTAATGGGCATTTTGCAACTTCTGACGATTATCGTTATGATTTTCACGATAAACTGGGTGTTTGCGCTGATTGTTATCGCGTTTGTTCCTGCTTCGGTTGTCGTGTCGTACGTCATCGCAAAGAAGAGCGAACCTTATTTCGATAAGATGTTCAAATCGTCCGGCGAGATTTATCAGGTTGTCGAAGAAACGTATTCAGGGTATCAGACGATAAAAAGTTACAACGTGGAAAACCGCCAGGAAGAAAAGCACGCGCGTGTCAACGACGAAATGTGCAAGGCGGAAGAAAGGGCGACGTTCCTATCGTCGATAATCACGCCCGTCGTGTCGCTCACGAACAATATCGCCTACGTCGCGATATGTTTAATCGGCGCGTATTTCGCAATCGAAGGTATGAAAATCGGCGGCGACGTAGTCAGCGTCGCGGACATTATCGCCGTCGTCATTTACGCAAAAATGTTTTCGTCCCCGCTTGAAAGAATCGCCGGCGCGATAAGCAGTATTCAAAGGGTTGCATCGGCGTCGAAAAGGGTGTACGAGGTGCTTGACGAACCCGAAATGGACGTAAGGGAAGGAGAGATGCCCGAAAATGTTCAGGGCGTCGTCGACTTCAACCACGTCGCGTTTTCTTATAATCCCGAAAACCCGCTTATCAAAGACATGAATATCCACGTCGAAAAAGGGCAAAAGGTGGCGATCGTCGGGCCTACGGGCGCGGGCAAAACCACAATCGTCAATCTTCTTATGCGATTTTACGATCCGAACTCCGGCGAAATAATAATCGACGGCACGGACACGGGCAAAGTCTCGCGCGAAAGCGTAAGGGGCTGTTTCTCGATGGTGTTGCAGGATACCTGGCTTTTCGGCGGCACGATTTACGACAATATCGCTTATGGCAAAGACAACGTTTCGCGCGAAGAAGTTATCGCCGCCGCCAAATCCGCGCACGCCGACGGCTTTATAAGGATGCTGCCCGAAGGCTACGATACCGTCGTTAACGAATCGCTCACAAACCTTTCGGGCGGACAAAAGCAGTTGCTGACGATCGCAAGGGCGTTTTTGTCGGACAGACCTTTGCTGATTCTGGACGAAGCGACAAGCTCGGTCGATACCCGCACGGAACTTCTGATTCAGGGCGCAATGGACAAACTCATGCGTAAGAAAACCAGTTTCGTCATCGCCCACAGACTTTCGACAATCGTCAACGCCGACGTGATTTTGGTCATCAAAAACGGCGACGTCGTGGAATCGGGCACTCACGAAGAACTGCTTAAAAAGAACGGCTTCTATGCCGAAATCTACAACGCCCAGTACAATTTTTCATAAATCAACCGGACAAGCAATTCTTACGGTGATGGAAATTTAATTCAAAAAGCAGACGAAACGGCAATTCCGAAACGGCGGGATTGCCGTTTTTCGTTGTCGGTTTTTAATGGTTTCGGGCAAAAAATGTAAACAAAAGTTGTTGTTATTTTCACAAAGTAATGTTATTATAGTAATGTATAAGGGTTAGTGTTCCCTTTTTCAGGAGGAAATTATGAAGGCGAAGAAGAAACTTATCGGCATTCTGCTTGTAATAGTGGTGATTGTTTTGAGCCTTGGCGTGCTTACCGCATGCGGCGAAACCCCGGGCGAAACGTCGAAGAATAAAAAGGCTGTCGTTATTTGTACGGCGTTGCTTTCGGGCGGGCTGTACGACACGAAGACGAACGAGGCAATCTGGGATCCCGTTGCCGAGGGCGTTTATTTCCAGCAGGTGTTCCCCGGCGGGGATATGATGGGACTTGTCATGGCGGTGCTTACCGACAAGACGACGTACGACTTAATCGACGGCATTATGAAGTACAAGGACGAATCCGTCGAAAACTTATTATGGCAAATCACGCTTGACGAGCAGGGCAAAAGCAACAATCCGAATCTGCGCCCCGCAAACGTTCGCCCCACAACCGCGGACGGCACGTTCAAGTCAACGCTGTATAACGATTCCGGCGAAGTCGTCGACGGATACGGCGCATACACGGCAGGCGAAAAAATTCAATACGGCGCAATCGCCGCGTATCGTCAGCAATGCCTGGACCTGAAAGCCAGATACGAAAAGCAGGGCTGGGACGTCGTCGTTTTCAACTATGACTGGCGCATCGACAACAGGATCAATTCCGAACTTCTTGAACAATTCATTCAGACCAACGGCTGGGAAGAAGTAATTCTCACGTCGCACAGTATGGGCGGCCCCGTCGTTGCGGGATATATCGCAAGACTTCAAGACAAATGGTTGAAAGCGGTCGCCAATGGGCAAACCGACGTCAAAAAACCGAGCCAGATTATTCGCTCGTATCGCGCGTTCTCGCCTGCAACGGCGGGCTCGCTTGACGCGATTTATTATCTTGACGATCCCGTCGGAGCGATTGCCGACGTTGTAAACGGAACGGTCGGCGACACCCTCGGCGGCGTTGTTCTGGGCGTCGACGCGATTTCGGAAGGCATAAAGAAACTTGCGGGACCGCTTGCACAGAACCTTACTTCCGTAATGCAACTTCTGCCGTTCCAGACCTTTGCGGATTCCGAATATTACAAAGAGGGCGAAAGCCCCGTGTACGTTGACGGCGTACCCGTGACGGATATGTACGAATGGTATTGCTCGCGTCCGTGGGCGCACACCAGCGACTGGAAACCGGGCGTCGACGGCATCTATGACAAACTCAAACCCGGCATGAGAGACCTTCCCGACTATTGGAATTCGTTCTATGTCAAAGAAGGAGTCGGCTCAGAGGAAGACGTTTACGCGCCCGAACTCGTGAACACGACTTATTGCCTGGGCGTCGGATACAACACCAAAAAGAGCGTTCAAATCGTGACGAAAGACACCGACACCGTTAAGGTCAACAAGGTTACTTACGAAATGTGGGACACCAGAAACCATAAGTACGACACGCCGCTTACCAGCATCGAATATTATTCTTACGACCACAAAGCAATACTCTTTGGCGACGGCGACGGAACGATGCCCACCAACGCATGCCTCGGCGGACTTAACTACAATGGCGACAAGACGATAAGCAACACGAAAGGCCGCGCGATTTATCCCGCGTACCAACAGATTACGAACATCTGCTTCTATAACACGGACCACGGTACCGTCGGCGGATATTGGGACGTCCTGAAATGGGACTTCTATGAGATGATTGACAAGATTATCGTCGAAGACGAAATAAATCCTTTCTTTTAAGCCTTGATTATCAACGAAAGCACGCGCTCGCCGCGTGCTTTTTTGTTGCTCTTTTTCAAAAACCAAATTTTCTTACAAGTGTATAAAATTTAGGTAAATATTAAGTAATAATTATATTCTTGCAATAAAGATTATATTTATGTATAATAAGAAACGTAATGAAAAAGAAGGTAGCAAAAAAACTCAATAAAATCGACGCGCAGGCAGTGCATAAGAAGCGCGCCCTTATCACGGAAAAAATAAGGGAATCTTTCGTATCGACATTGCCGATAATCATCATAGTTGCGATAATGTGTCTGTCGATACAACCTGTGCCGACGGGCTTATTGTTGTCGTTCCTTATCGGAGCGTTGCTGATAATCGTGGGAATGGGGCTGTTTACGCTTGGTGCGGACACGTCCATGACGCCGATCGGCAGCCGCATGAAGCTCGAATTCCTGATCCCCGCGCGCGGCCTGTTCGGCTACCGCAACGAGTTCCTTACCGACACCAAGGGCGAGG
>ENA-OROK01002303-OROK01002303.1-human-gut-metagenome-genome-assembly--contig:-NODE-2303-length-16623-cov-3.341683_pt1 | contig 16623 bp, 8 predicted proteins | sample MGYA00242127_ERZ509046 | MGnify/ENA primary metagenome ERZ509046 (study PRJEB26280, sample SAMEA2338728) | human gut metagenome | biome: human gut; feature: human-associated habitat; material: faeces... | reverse complement strand
TGGCCGCCGGCCGTAACCCCATCGCCATCAAGCGTGGCATGGACAAGGCCGTTGAAGCCCTCATCGCTGAGCTTAAGAATATTGCCAAGCCCACCCGCGATCAGAAGGAAATTGCCCAGGTCGGCACCATTTCCGCCAACTCTGACGCCACCATCGGCACCATCATTGCCGAGGCCATGTCCAAGGTAGGCAAGGAAGGCGTTATCACGGTCGAAGAAGCCAAGGGCCTCGAGACCACCATGGATGTCGTGGAAGGCATGCGTTTCGACCGCGGCTACCTCTCTCCTTACTTCTGCACCGATGCTGAAAAGATGGTGTGCGAGATGGAGAACGCCTACATCCTCTGCACGGACAAGAAAATCTCCAATATGAAGGATATGCTTCCTGCCCTCGAGCAGGTTGCCAAGGTCAACAAGCCCCTCCTCATCATCGCTGAGGATGTGGAAGGCGAAGCCCTTGCCACCCTGGTCGTGAACAAGATCCGTGGCGCCCTCCAGGTTGTCGCCGTCAAGGCTCCTGGCTTTGGTGATCGCCGCAAGGCCATGCTCCAGGATATCGCCACCCTCACCGGCGGTATCGTTGCCTCCGATGACACCGGCACCAAGATCGAGAACCTGACCCTGAACGAACTCGGCCAGGCCAAGCGCATCAAGGTCGAGAAGGAAAACACCACCATCGTTGACGGCCTCGGCAGCAAGGAAGAGATCAAGGAACGCGTGAAGCAGATCCGCAATGAGATCGACAACGCCACTTCCGATTACGACCGTGAGAAGCTCCAGGAACGTCTGGCCAAGCTGGTCGGCGGCGTGGCTGTCATCCGTGTCGGTGCCGCTACTGAAGTTGAGATGAAGGAAAAGAAGGACCGCGTGGAAGACGCCCTGAACGCTACCCGCGCTGCCGTTGAAGAAGGCATCGTTCCTGGCGGCGGCACTGCCCTCGTCCGCGTGAGCAAGGTCCTCGCCGACATCAAGCCCGCTGACGACGATGAGATGGCTGGTGTGAACATCATCCGCCGCGCCATCGAAGAGCCCATGCGCCAGATCGCCCACAACGCCGGCTTCGAAGGCAGCGTCGTGGTTGAGAAGGTTCGCAACGGCAAGGACGGCTTCGGCTTCAACGCCGCCACCGGTGAGTACGAAGACCTCTTCAAGGCCGGCGTCATCGACCCCAAGAAGGTCACCCGTGTGGCCCTGCAGAACGCTGCTTCTGTCTCCTCTCTGCTTCTTACCACCGAATGCGCCATCTGCGACAAGCCCGAGCCCAAGCAGGCTCCTGCTGCCGGCGCCCAGGGTGGCATGGGCGGCATGGGTGGCATGGGCGGCATGTACTAAACTCCGGACTGAAGACCGGTATCAGTACAAGCTGCCTGACGCAGCCTGATTAGTGTACGCATCAGGGCGGCACCCCTTTTCGGGCGCCGCCCTTTTTTTATACCTGCGGACGTTCTTCTTTCCGCCTTTTCTGCTGTCTCTTGCGGACTGTTCCTGCCGGTGATAGTGGGAACCCTTCACGGAGGCACTATGCATTTTTCCCCTCTCGCCGAGATCGTCATTCTTTTCCTGCTGTCTATCCTGGTAAACCTTGCCGCCAGCAAGATCAGGCTTCCTGCTACGGTGGGATTTCTGCTCACGGGCGTGCTCTGCGGCCCGTCCGTGCTCGGCCTTGTCAGTGACAAGAGCACCATCGACCATGTGGCCGACCTTGGCGTCGCCATGCTGATGTTCACCATAGGCATGGAACTTTCCGGAGACGCACTGAACCGCCTGAAAAAGCCCGTCTTTGTAGGCGGCAGCCTGCAGATCGGCCTCATCATCGCAGCCTGCTGGGGACTCGGCCTCTACCTTGGCAACCCCAAAAGCGGCGTTCTGTGGGGATGTCTCTTCGCCCTCTCCTCTTCGGCTATTGTCCTTCAGATATTCCAGCAGAAAGGCATAGCCGGCACACCTGTCGGCCGTCTCGATCTGGCCATCCTCGTCTTTCAGGATATGATGGTCGCCCCGATGATGCTGCTCATCCCCATGCTCTCGGGACAGCTGGAGCTTACCGCCAACGTGCCCATTGGCGCGGCAGTAAAAATTCTGGGCCTCGCCGCAGGTATGTTCATCTTCTCAAAATTCCTGCTTGACCGGCTCATGAACGCCGTGGTCGGCACGAGAGCCCGGGAAATCCTTCTGCTGACGACACTGGTTCTCTGCCTCGGCTTCGCCAGCATTACCTCCTTCCTGGGCATGTCCATGTCTCTGGGTGCTTTCCTCGCCGGTCTGATGCTGGCCCGCTCACAGTATTCCATGAGTGTCATCGCTGACATTCTTCCTTATAAAGATGTCTTCATGAGCCTCTTTTTCATCTCTGTGGGCATGATGCTCAATATCAATTTCGTCATCAGCCACGCGGGACTCATCGCAGGCCTCGTGGCCGCTTTCATCGTTCTGAAGACCCTGTTCTGCATGCCATCCATCATGGTCCAGGGGTATCCCCTCAAAACGGCCATCATGGGCTCTCTCTGCCTCGCCCAGGTCGGCGAATTCTCATTCGTTCTCGCCGCATCCGGCGTCTCTGCAGGCCTGCTCAACGAAAATACGTATCAGATGTTTCTCGCTCTGAGCGTTATCAGCATGATGCTGACGCCCGGACTTATCTCGGCTTCAAAACCCTTCGCGGCCGGTGTCTGCCGCGTCCTCAGAAAAATCGGACTGAACGTTCACGACGGTGACACTGAAGCCGCTGAGGAAACGGCCAGTGACCTTACAGATCACATCATTATCATCGGTTTCGGCTTCTCAGGCAAAACGCTCGCCAACGCCGCAAAGGAATGCCGGCTGCCCTTCAACATTCTGGAAATGAACCCAGAGACGGTCAACCGTTACAGGGGAAGGCTGCCCATTTCCTATGGAGACGCCAGCCAGCCCTCCATCCTTGATAGCCTCGGCATCGAACGCGCCAGAGCCATAGCCATCGTCATTTCTGACCCCGCGGCCGTCCGGGCCATCGTGGTCAAGGCCCGTGCTGCCAATCCCCAAATCACCATCATCGCCCGTACCCGCTTTGTCACCGAGGTGGGGCCGCTCCACGCGCTTGGAGCCAACTATGTCGTCGCCGAGGAATTCGAATCCGCCCTTGAAGTGTTCAGCCAGGTACTCTCCACGTACCTCGTGCCCCGTCAGGACATCGAACGTCTCTGCGATCACGCCCGCCACAAGAGCTATCGCATGGTGCGCCGTATGACCCATTCCGCAGAAGATCTCGGCTCCCTCGTCGACAGACTTCCCGAGATGGGTGTGCAGGCCCTTAGATTGGACGCAAACGCCCCTCTCTGTGAAAAGACGCTTTCGGACACGGCAATACGCAACCGGTTCAGCGTCACTTTGGTGGCTGTCTACCGGGATCCGCACATGTATCCCTCACCCGATGGTAATTTCGTGCTTAAGGGAAACGACGTGCTCTACGTTTTCGGCACCATGGACAGACTCTACGCCTTTAAGACCTATCTTTCCGGCAAGAAAACAGATGATTCCGGCAGAGACGACGCGCCGCTGCTTGTCTAGTACGGAAACAGGAAACAAGAAAAGCCATCAGGAAATTTCCTGATGGCTTTTTTGTTCTGTAATGGTGGACGGTGCAAGACTTGAACTTGCGGCATCTGCCTTGTAAGGGCAGCGCTCTACCAACTGAGCTAACCGTCCGTTATGCTGGGCACCCTCTTACCTGAAGAGAGGGCTTCTGTCAAGATTTTGCACCCGCGTCCGCGCCCTGAAGCCTGGCCCTGGCACGGTCGCAGACTTTCTTCATATCGTCCTCCAGCTTGCTCCTGAAGCTTTCTCTCAGGTCGTCATCCTCCATGATCATGTCGCTCTGGCGCGTATGAATCAGCAGATAGCCGATGAGCTCGGTCCGGATCAGAATATCGTCCCGCTCCATGTCCTCGGAAACGGCATAGAGAGAATCTCCCTTCAGATCCACGCGGAAACCGTATGGCTCAAGCAGGCCGGAAATCATCGCCGTGCGCAGCTTGCGGCGGTTGACGTCAGCCGCGCCGCCCTTAAACTGGAAACTGACGAAATTCTCCTGTTTTTCACTCGAAGCCAGGGCCTCCACAGTGCAGAAGTGGTAGCCGTAGCGCGCCTGCAGAAGCATGTAGGCGCTCGAAATGATGAAGTAGTTGCGCATGGCCATGGTGTTGGGTGCCGTAACTTCGAGCTCGGGATTCATGGTGCTCTCGAAGACAACGCTCATGAGGCCTGCCGCGCTGCCCGTTGGCGGCCCGTTCCAGGGTATGGCGCACATGCCATCCCAGAGGGCCAGCATGGGTTTCGAGGCTATTTCACTGATATCGACCACAGGCCCCTGCACATCGCGCGTAAAGCCGTCGTCCATATCTATTATCCAGTACTGCAGTTTGGCTCCGGCCCTGAGCTGCTTGCCCATGGAACGGGAGATGTCTGTATCCCCGCTGAAAATAAAATTAGCCGACTTCTCGTGGCAGAAACGGGTGATATCATGCAGGCTGGTGCACTTTTCCGGTCTGAAATCGCTGGAATCCGGGTCGAGCAGATGCAGGGGAACGATGTACTGGGCTGCGTCCTGCAGCGCTTTCATGACAGGGGATCCGTCCATGAGGCGCGGATGCGTCCTGTCTCCCTGCAGAAGTTCTCTGTGCAGGCCGGAGAGGACGCGCTGGTGATTAGCGTCCAGAGTGATTTCACGACCGTTCGAGAGCGTTTTCACTGCTTCTGCGAGGCTGAAGAGCGCAGGTACGTGATATTCGCGGCATACCGAAGCAAGATGACCGGCTGTACCACCGTTCTCGCTGATCATGCCCGCCGCGCGGGGCAGGAGTGTCGCCCAGCGCGGATACGCACGCTCCACGACCAGGATGCCGCCCTTCGGGAAGGAAAGCATATCGAGGTCGCGGTGCACGATATGAACCGGGCCGAGCGCCACGCCGCTGCTCACGGATATACCGCCCTGCAGCAGAATTTCTTCCGGAGGCACGGGCACATCTTCTTCACCGGTTTCCGGCTGCGTCTCGGCTCCGTCTTCTGCCTTCTCCAGCTGCAGAGGACGGCTCTGCAGAATTATCACGTGCGTGCCTTTCCCGTCGCGGGTCGTCTCCAGAGCCCATTCCACATCCTGGGGTTTCGCGTAGTATTCCTCCAGAGCCAGCGTAATGCGGGCCACCTCGCGGGCCTGCTCATCCGTAATACTCGGCGCGCTGCCCTCCTCGGGCGTAAGCATGGTTTTGCGAATGCCCGTGGCCAGACTCGTATCCGTATCCAGACGGCTTGCTTTACACGCGATATGCCGGGAAACAAGGCGTGCCGGGTGACTGTGCGAGAATGTGAACGTGTCCGGCATGACGCCGCCGTCGACCACGGCCTCAGGGAGACCAGGAACGGAATTCAGGACAACATTCCGTGATCCTGAGTCCTTGCCTTCGGACACAGGATCCTCACTGTAGGCGACACCGCCGGCCAGAGCCCTTACCATGCGCAACACGCCGACGCTCATGGGCGCCGCATCGTCAGGGATGCCGCGCTGGTACCGGTAGCTCAGTGCGGCCACAGTGTACTTGCTGGCCACGATTTCCTTCCAGATGTCGCAGACTTCATCAGGAAGCACATTGAGCTCCGTGCGGTACTGCCCGGCGAAGCTCGCCCCCAGTGCGTCTTCTCCCACAGCGCTGGAGCGAAGGGCGAGACGGATATCCTCGCTCATGTACTTGTCCACGAGAATTTCAATCTGTCCCCAGATAGCGTCTTCCAGCGCGGCCGGAAGCGGCGCCTGCTGCACAGCCTGCTGCAGGCCGGCAGAAAGCGTAAAAAGCTGGGACATATCATCCATATCCGTGGCACGGATACGTTTTTCAATTTCCTCGGCCAGACCGTTCTCCTTAAGGAAAAGTCTGTATGCCGTAACAGTCACGGCAAATCCGGAGGGAACGGGTAGCCCTGCCCCGGAGCTCACCTCTCCGAGGTTGGCCATTTTGCCGCCGACCTCCTGGATATTCGCCAGACTGATGGCCTGAAGAGGCAGCACAAGAGGTCCGTCTGTGGAGTAGACCGCCGGCTTCAGAACCGTATCGATATGTCCGCTTACACGACTGAACGCATCAGGGAGTTCCGGATAGGCATTGCCTGTGAGGGAGTTGAGCTCGCGCACCATCTGGTAGACAGAAGCCGCGGCGCGCGTACCGGCGCCCCTGATGTACTCCATGCCGAACGGACGCGTCCCGCTCAGGTGCTCCTCGATATCGCTCATGATTTCCAGCGCCGTCTTGTTGGCTGAAAGCAGGCTCCTGAACCGCTTGCACCGATCCCGGATCTGTTTTTTCACAGCCTCAAGTTCGGCCCTTTCTTCCGGCGTGGGTATGTGCTCCCTGTGAAAGAGCTTTCCTAAACTGGAAAGAAATCCCATGGCGACTCCATTACTTCGCTGCCCGCACTGCCTCGTCCATCTTTATGATCAGCTCATTCAGGGAAACAGGCTTCAGCAGATAATCGTACGCGCCATTTTCCATGCCGCGGACGGCCACGCCTACTGAAGCATGCCCCGTCAGCAGGATGACAGGCAGCTTTGGCGCGATTTTCTTCATCTCTCCGAGCGTTTCAAGACCATCCATGCCCGGCATGCGCACGTCCATGACCACCACATCGAACTTCGGACCTGTTCCGTCGGCCATGGCCTGTACGCATTTCAGACCATCCATACCGTTGGAAGCCGTGGTTATATCCATGGAACGCCTGCCCAGGCGTTTCTTCATGATTTCCAGGAATTCCGTTTCGTCATCTACCATTAGCACATGCATGGGGTACATCTCCTTTGAAGGGCAGTCTCAGGCTTTGTCGTGGCTTTCATTATCGCTCAGGCTGTTTTTCATAAGGGACTGCTGAGGCGGTTCGGGCGGCATAAAGATGGTGAAGGTCGTCCCCTTGCCCACTTCGCTCTGCACGTCAATGCGCCCGCCAAGCTTTTCCAGAATATTGTAACAGATGGCCAGGCCAAGACCAGTTCCCTTGCCGAGAGGCTTGGTGGTGAAGAAAGGATCGAAAATCTTGCTCTTTGTCTCCTCATCAAGACCAGGTCCCGTATCGGAGATGGCAATGGAGGCTCCACCGTTGGGCGTACGCCCGGTAGTCACTGTCACTGTGCCGTTCTGGCCAATGGCATCAATGGCGTTGTCGATGATGTTCAGAATCACCTGCTCGAGCTGGGCCGGATCCGAAAGGATGACCGGCACATCGGAAGAATATTTCTTTATGATGCGCACGTTATGACTGGTAGCCTCGGAATGGAGAAGCTCTTCCACATGATCGGCCACGACGCTCAGCATGACCTCTGCCCTGCCGGGGTTCATGCGCCTGCCAAAGCCCAGCATACGCTGCGTGATGCCCCGTGCGCGCTGCACATTGGCGCTTATCTTGTCGCAGCTCGCCAGGATCTCATCATAATTCTTCATCTTGCTGCGATCCTCGTCACTCAGAAGATCGCTTATCCAGCCCGCGTTCTCCTGGATGAGCATGAGCGGGTTGTTGACCTCATGTGCAACGCCAGAAGCCATCTTTCCGAGCGCGGCCATCTTGCTGGACTGAAGCAGGCGGGCATCGATATTGTCCTGCTGGCGGTCCTTCTCCTCGATGGATTTGACGAGCTTGCGCGTGGAAAGAACAGCGCCTGCCGTCACCAGAACAAGACCCACGATGACAAAGCCCAGAATAAAAATTTTCAGCGTCCGAAGCGGGGTCAGGGACTGCCTCACGTCATCCATCACAACCAGAACCCAGGGCATGTTTTCCAGAGGGGTGAAAGCGGCCAGCAGACTGCCGCTTCCATCCTGCTTGGCATCTTCTGTCTTCAGCGTACGCAGAGCGATGGAATCGCGCTCCCCGGGGCCCAGAACCTCTCCGAAGTTCACCTTCGACATGGCTTTTCCATAATAAATGGAATCGGTCTGCAGCACGCCATCCCTGGTCATGAGAAATGCGTCAGCGCGGCTGCCCGAGTAAATGCGCTGCAGGAGAGACAGAATGGCTTCAGTGTCAATAGTAGCGCGCAGTATGAAACTGTGCGTCCCGTCGTGGCGCAGCACGGCTATGATGAAATGCGGAAGATTGCGTTTGCCAAGGAAGACGTTGCTCACGTACGTACCACGGTGCAGAACTTCAGAAAACCATTCCGCATCGTGATAGTCCGCGTTGAGGAGGTTATAGGGGCCCACGTAAGCTTCATGGCGTCCCTCGAGATTAATGACACCTATGTCAACGAAGGAACGGCCGTTCGTCTGCAGCACGGAAAAAATACTGCTCAGTCTGCCGGGATTGCTGAGTTCTTCATAGCTGTGCGTGAAAGCCAGCGTGCGGATCTGTGAGATGCGCTCTCCAAGGAACGTATCCAGGGCCCGGCGCTTGGAACTCGTGAGAGCTTCCAGTCCGGCACTGATCTTCTCATCATAGACGCTGTCGATACGGTTGATGGAAAACCATCCCAGAGCCACCAGCGGGGTTACCGCCAGAAGCAGAAGAGTGACCAGCACATTGCGGTATATCCGCCGGTATTCCCGTCTGGGGTTTGTTTTTTCAGACATTGCCCTGACTCCCGGCATTCCCGGTGCCGTTCCGGAAAGCCATGCAGATTCGGTTATTACCTGCGCCCCGTATACAGAGCACGGCACTGCTCCAGAATTTCTTCCTTCTTGCGGGCCCGCTGCTCTTTATCGAGCATAATCATGTCAAGCTGGCGCGTATGCGTGGTCAGATGACCGGCGACAGCCAGAAGCGCTTTGCCCTCCTCGAGGGACATCCCCTCGAGCCTGGCCGTGAGGGAATCTCCCCGGATGTCCGGTTTGAAACCGAATTCCCACAGAAGATCTCCCACAAAATTCACGCGCGAAACACGGCGTTCGATATCCGCAGCGCCGCCGCGCAGGGTAAAGGACACATAGTTCTCACCACGGCGCTCGCTCACGCGGGCCTCCACGGAAATAAAATGGAAACCAAACCGGGCGAACATGCTCATATAGATTCCGGAAACAAGAAAATAATTCTTTTCCGTGAAATACTGCGTCTGGGCAGACGGTTCGAGATTCGGATTGGTGGTCGCCTCGAAGAGGACCGACAGAAAGCCCTTGCCGTCCACAGGCGGCGGTCCTTCCCAGTCGTAAGCGTTCATGCCGTGCCAGAAGGACTGCATGGGAACAGAGGTGATGTCCCGGATGTCGATGAGAGGGCCCTTATGCGTGATCGGAGCGAATCCCCCGCCGAGGTTAATGACCCAGAACTGCTTGGGAACCTGGTCATACAGCTGGCGTACGCGCAGTTCTGTTCCCTTCTGCTCGGACCCGAGGGCAAACATGGCATCCAGAGCCTTGGCGTGACAGTACACAGCGATGTCACGGTATGTGCGGCAGTTGGCCGCTGTAAAATCGAGGCTCTGCGGATCCACGGTCAGGGGAGAGATATACTTCGATGCCTTATCCAGAATACGGTATACAGGTGAGGTGGGCATGTAGTCTATGGGACGTACGGCCTGCGCTGCCAGAACGTCCTGCAATCCGGCGTACACGCAGCCATCGCTGGCCGACACGGTCACCCATTCCAGTTCCTTCAGTTTCTCCATGGCTCCCGGAAGCTGGAAAATAGTGGGAATGCGGAACTCGCGGCAGATGTCAGCAAGACGAGAGCTCATTCTGCCCTTCTCCACAATGAGGGCGCTGACGCTGTCCAGGGCTGAGACCCAGAGGTAGTGATCATCCGGGACGACAAGGACAGCATGCGGCGGGAAATTCCTGAGATCATTCCATTTTCTGGCAATGACGGGATGTCCTGCGGCAACACCCTGATTGGCCGTCATTCCTCCGGACAGAATCGGATCGGGAAGCTTGTCCAGAAGCTCGTCCTCGGCATAATGCTTTTCTTCAGGATCCCGGAGACCTGCCTCTTCTTCCTTCTTCATCACAGGCGTAGCTGCGCGCTGCCGGAGCAGGAGGTCGTGGAGGGTATGAATGTAAATTCTTCCATCCGGCGTGACAAAATATGACATGGACTGCGGACAGCCCTTGTCAGCCGCCAGCTCGGCAGCAATGCCCGCCACGCGGGACACCGTCGCTTTATCCAGACTACCAGCGAAATTTGCGCTCTCCCTTGTCACACGCACGGCGTACGGCGGATTCGGAGAGACGGAGAAGCGGTCGGAATCCTTCTTTTCCCTCGGTTGGCCATGGAACACGTACACCTGCAGAAGTGAGCCTTCCGGCTGCAGAGGATGCGCCGTCTTCACGACGCCGCGTTTCGAGCCGCTCTCCATGGCGATGCAGGAAACGGAAAAGCCTGTGCCCGATCCGGTGAGCCCCCGGGCGCGCCGGTACACAAGCGCCTGCGCACACTGTTTCAGGGACAGAGCCCTGTGCACAGCCTCCAGTATATCTTCGTCCGGAGAGGAAAGAGGCAGAGCCTCGGGACACATATACAGCCCGTCAGACTCGTATTTTGATTCCGGAGGCCAGAGGCGTACTTTGAAGACCAGGAGCATAGGCCCGCTGTCACGGCACTCTTCCCTCAGCTCATGCAACGCTGCCCTGACCGCGTCCTGCAGTTCCTGAGGCATGGGAGTTTCTCTGACTACCTGCTCGGCGCCGAGGCCCAGCCTGAGCACGCGCTTCGTCTTAAGTCCCCCTTCTGACTGAATGCGGCGGTTGATTTCCTCGCGTATTTTTTTCTCTCCAAGGAGAAGGTCACACCCCGCTCCCGTAATCACGAAACCGCGGGGAACGAGATCCCGGTATTTATCCGGGAGCGTGCTGAGCCGTACGGCCTCGGGGGAAGCCAGGAGTGTGCTGGAAGCGAGTTCCGGCGAATTCAGGGGAAGGATCAGGGGACCCTGTATGGGTCTGTGGAGATCATAGACGAGAGAGCTTACTTCTTTCTGAAGGACGCTGAAGCGCTTCACGAGCTCGTCCGTGTGCCTGCCATCAAGGGCCTTCAGCTGACGTACGCACTGAAAGACCTGCAGGGCAACATCCGTGCACAGGGCCCGCACCTTGTAAATGCCGAACGGATGTTCGCAGCAGAGCGTGTATTCGATCTGCGACTCTATTTCCTGAAAACGGTTCCAGGCCGTGAGAAACATACGAAAGCGGTTGCTCAGGATAGCAAAATTTCTGTCCTGCTGCTCCTGTTCCGGTTCTTTCTTCTCTTCCTTTCTGCAGGAGGAGAGCAATGATTTCAACCAGGTAAAAGCCATGCGTACCACACTCCGGAACCGCCAGTACGAAAAAGGAACAGCCTGTCTGCTCTTCTGAAGAAGCTAGCACCTAACAAAATCTAGGGCAAGGCAGGTACAAAACATTTTAGAAATTTTTCACAAGCAATCCGGCCATGGATCCGGTAAGCCGCAGGCCAGGAAGAACAGCTCAGGGCCGGCCCCCAATAAAAACGTTTAAGCTCCCTCTCCCTGCGGCTGGAAGAAGGGAATCATAGTCGTTTTTTCCCCTCTCCCATCACGGGGACGGGCAGGATATGAATCTTCCTCCCTGCGCTGTACGTCCCGCGGGTAAAAAAAAGCCTGCACCATGGGTGCAAGCTCTGCCGTGCGGATAAAGTCGGCGTTTCAGATACGGTCGATGAAGCAGTTGTTCAGGAAGTCTTCCATGGCTTCATCGGCTTTTTCAATAAAGTCCCGGAGGGGAAAGGTCTGACCGCAGGAAGGACAGACCATGTAGGCCTTATGGCAGGTCCGCGCGATCTTAAGTTTCTTGCCGCAGGCAGGGCAGGATAGCGAGGTCTGAGCCTCACGTGCTGCGAAATATCCCATTTTGGTTCTCCAGTATGCAGGCTGTTCTTCCGGCATGCCGGAAGAACGCCGGCTCAGGGGGGCCCGGGCGTGGGCCCCCCAGGGGCATTTCAAGGCTGAAGAGGCGGGGCCTTGAAAAATCAGAGATCAGGCTGGACTAGTCCATCTGCTTCCTGATGAAAGTCGGCATGCTCAGGTCATCCTCATACTGGAAGTCGAGCTCGCCGGGACGATGGGCATTCATGCCATCATGGTCGCCATGACGGGACTCGGTTTTCCAGCGCTCCTGGGCATCGCGGACGAACTGGCTGCGGGCCTTACGTGCGTCCTGCTGGAACCCCTGAGCCTGCTGTACATCGCTGAAGTCCACGCGGTTGCCCATGGGCTGGGAAGCAGGCTGATAGTAAGAGGGCTGGGGAGCAGGCTGATAGGCTCCGGGCTGGGCAGCGGGCTGGCTGGGACGGACGGAAGGCTGGGGACGGACTACACGCTGCGTGGGACGTTCGAAAGGAGGTTTGACCTCGGGAGTAACGGACGGTTCGATACCGGTGGCCACCACGGTGACACGGATCTCGTCCTCGAGTTTTTCATCGAAGAGGATACCAAACTTGATGTTCGCCTCTTCGGGAACCTCGCTGCGGATCTTCTCGCCGATGAGTTCCATTTCCTCGCCGGAGATATCGTCAGAAGCGGTGATGTTGTACAGAATGGCCTTGGCGCTCGACAGGGAGACGTCCTCGAGGAGAGGAGAGGTAATGGCGCTGCGGACAGCTTCCTCGGCGCGGTTTTCGCCCTTGCCGGAGCCCATGCCCATAAGGGCAAGACCGGATTCGGCCATGGCAGTGCGTACGTCAGCGAAGTCAACGTTCAGGTAGCCGGGCTGGGTGATGACGTCAGAGATGCCCTTGACGCCGTAGTAAAGCACATCGTTGGCCTTGCGCATCAGTTCCTTCAGGGGAGTCTTTTTGGGGGCGAAGGTCATGATGCGGTCATTGGGGATAGTAATGAGGCAGTCCACGTGCTTGGAAAGTTCTTCTATGCCTGTCTTGGCGTAGTTGGCTCGCCTCTGTCCCTCGAAGGTAAAGGGCCGGGTCACGACAGCCACAGCAAGAGCGCCGCAGGACTTGGCGACTTCAGCCACGACAGGCGCAGCACCGGTTCCGGTACCGCCGCCCATGCCGGCTGTGATGAAGACCATTTCAGCACCGGTCAGAGCTTCCTCGATGGCCTGCTTGCTTTCTTCAGCGGCCTGTTCGCCAACGGAAGGATTGGAGCCGGCTCCGAGGCCGCGCGTCAGCTTTTCACCTAGCTGGATATGCGTCTGGGCAGGGTTCTTGTTGAGGGCCTGCAAATCGGTATTGGCGCAGATGAAGTCAACACCGGAAAGGCCTGACTCAATCATGTTCTGCACGGCGTTGCAGCCGCCTCCGCCCACACCAACAACCAGAATCTTGGCGTTGCCGCTCATTGCTGGAGTCTCAACGATCTGATCCATGATAGATTCTGACATAAAACCGCTCCTCTACATTGCTTGAAATGCCCGATTGAATGTTTCTGCCGAAATGCCCCGTGCGTCTTTCCCCACAGCCGCCCCGGCTGCGGGAAAATGAGGCTACGTAATATCCATAAACCAGCGCTTCATACGAGTGAGCAGTCTGGAAAAGAGAGACCCCTCTCCGCTCGGCTGTTCTTCTTCGCTTTCGGTCGAGAGTGTCGGCCGTTCGATCATCGTGAAGCCTCTTCTAAGCTCCTGTTCGGCACCGTAGCGCAGAAGGCCTACCGCGGTAGCGAACTTCGGATTGTCGACCACATCGGTAAGCCCTCCGATATTGCGCGGATAGCCGATGCGGCACGGAATGTCGAAAACCTGTTCGGCGAGCTGCTGGCAGCCCTCGATAAGGGATGCACCGCCCGTAAGAACCACGCCCGCCCTGATGCGGTCCTTGCAGCCGGAAGCCACTATGGTCTTGTTCACGTAGTTGAGGATTTCCTCCATACGCGGCTCACAGATATCCGCCAGCACCTGGCGGCGGAGCTTCTGCGGCGGCCGCCGACGCTCGGAACTTCGAGCGCTTCGTCGCTCTGGACGAGATCCCTGAGAACACAGCCATACTTGACCTTGATTTTCTCGGCGCTTTTGTTGGGAGTGCGCAGGCCGAAGGCAATGTCGCTCGTCAGCATGGAGCCGCCCAGGGGAACGACGGCCGTATGCTTTATGGCGTTGTTTTCAAAAATCGCTATATCAGACGTGCCACCGCCGATATCCACCAGCGCCACGCCGATCTCCCTCTCTTCATCGGTGAGAACAGCCTTGGCAGAAGCCAGGGATTCAAGGGCGATGTCCGCGACGTCGAGACCTGCGCGGTTGCAGGAGCGGACGATGTTCTGGGCGCTCGAAACAGCGGCCGTGACGATATGCACGTTCACCTCGAGCCGCACGCCGGCCATTCCTATGGGATCCACGATACCGCGCTGGTTGTCGACGATATATTCCTGTGGGAGAGTATGAATGACTTCTCGGTCGGAAGGAATGGCCACGGCTCTCGCAGCGTCAAGAACTCTGTCAACATCGTGCGTCGTCACTTCATTACCCTGGATGGCAATGACGCCATGGGAGTTGATGCCCATGATGTGGCTGCCGGCTATGCCGACATACACAGAACGGATATCGCAGCCGGCCATCTGTCCGGCCGTCGTCACGGCCTGCTGGATGGACTTCACGGTATCCTCAATGTTGACGACCATGCCCTTGCGCAGTCCTTTGGACTCGCTGTCGCCTATACCTACGATCTTGACCTGCCCGTCGGTGTCAACCTCGCCGACGACGGCGCAGACTTTCGTGGTGCCTATGTCCAGCCCTACAATGAGTGCTGTATCAGTCTTCTCCATTATCGACTCCCAACTGTATATCCCCAAAATCCCTTATTTAGCGTAATTGCTGGCGCAGTGAGACCCAGACGCTGCCATCTGCCGCCCTGGCTTCCTGAACCATGCCGAGCTCCCTTCGGCGGGCCAGGTCGCCGATGGCCACTCCGAGCCGGGAAAGATTCCCTTCCCAGTCGTCCGGGGCCAGCGACAGCCGCATTTCCCTGTCTTCCAGGTAAATCTCTACTCCCTTGCTGGGCGAGACATCCACAGTGGCGATGGCGCCCACCTCAATGGGAAGTGCCCCGCTGCGCATGTCCTTCATCAGTCTTGAGAGATACGGAATGGCGTCCTCTCCACCGGACTCGATGGTCAGCATGGGCAGGGACATAAAGTTGTCGCTTTCAACCTGAGCGATGATTTCACCCCGGTCGTTGGCGTAAAAGAGCCTGTCATCATGCCGGACCCAGAAACTGGGCATACGCTCCCTGATTTTGATAACGAAACGGTCAGGCAGAAGCCGTTTGACCGAAACATCCTCAACCCAGGGCGTGGAACGCAGGCGGCGTTCCACATCGGAAATACTCACCGCAAAGCTGTTTTCCCCTTCATGCAGCCCGCCAAGCCTGAGAATCATGTCCCTGGTCAGGCGGACGTTCCCCGACACATCAATGTGCCTGGTGGTGAAGGTATCGCTCGTAAGAACCGCGTCATAAATCCAGACGGAGCCCTTGAGGAGCAGAAGCAACACGCAGACTGTGATGAGAGCCGCGATGAGCACGCCGGAAATTTTTCTGCCAAAACGCCTGAGCCCGCTGAAGTCCCGCTTGCGGCGGGGGGTTTCAGGAGCCTTTGGCGTGCTTTCCGGTTCCTGCCGGGAAACAAAATCCACGGCAAAACGGACATTCGGCATTCCCAACGGAATCAGACGGGTGGCCAACTGCTTTTCCACCTCACGGGCAGCCTTGACGCGGGCTTTGGTCAGCAAGGCAGCCTGCTGCTTCACCTGTTTGAACTGTTCCTCCTTGCGGACGGTCCATTCGGCAATCCGTTCATCGTATGAAGTGATGTCGGACAGTTTGACACGGTATTCTTCCGCCAAAGCCAGCAACTCATCAAGCGTCTGTACCCGATGTTTCTGCTGCAAGGAATAGATCAAGTTCAGACGCTCGTTCACTTCCTCCAGCCGTGCCGGGTTGAACTCCACCGATTCACCCTGCGAAGAGATTTCATGCGCGATATCTTTCAGTTCGATATAAGCGCTCTCCATACGTTCCGCCAGTTCTTTGGCAGGCTGGTAGACTTTTTGCAGATTGTTCAGCGTGTTCAGATTGTCCTTCAGATAAGAAAGCAGTCCGCCTTCGTCTGAGGCGAACACCTGCTCCACCCGGTAAAGTCCTGCCTTGATTTCCTCCGCATGGCTCAGTATTTCGGCTTCCTGTTCCAACTCCTCCTGCTCTCCTTCCACAAGACGGGCTTCTTCGAGTTGCTCCAATTGGAAACGGATGTAATCTTCGTCCGAACGGCTTTTCTCGGCAAGCGAGACTAACTCCGCCAATTCGCGTTCCGTCTGTTTCCATCCGGCATAACAGGTATGGTATTTCTCCAACGCAGTGTCGTTATGCGCCAGAATATCAAGCACATTTAACTGAAAGCCTTCCTTGTTGAGCAACAGATTCTGATGTTGTGAATGCACGTCAATCAACTGCTCTCCCAGCTCCTTCACCTGCGCCAACGAAGCGGGCGTATCATTGATAAACGCCCGACTCTTACCGGACGCCTGCACTTCACGACGCAAAATGCACTCTTCATCATATTCCAGCTCATTGTCTTCAAAAAACGGGCGCATCCCATAAGCCGATATATCAAAACGAGCTTCTATGATACATTTAGAAGCTCCGCGACGAATTGACTTTACATCGGCACGCTGTCCGAGCAGCAGACCGATGGCTCCCAGAATAATTGATTTCCCGG
>ENA-OROK01002302-OROK01002302.1-human-gut-metagenome-genome-assembly--contig:-NODE-2302-length-16635-cov-3.112002_pt1 | contig 16635 bp, 12 predicted proteins | sample MGYA00242127_ERZ509046 | MGnify/ENA primary metagenome ERZ509046 (study PRJEB26280, sample SAMEA2338728) | human gut metagenome | biome: human gut; feature: human-associated habitat; material: faeces... | reverse complement strand
TCTTGCGATAGTCACCGGCGTAAACAACTACGAGCAGATGCTTGAAAAGCCGGTGGTTGCGGCGAGCATTGCGGCGCAGGCCCTCGGCGTCAGGATTGGAATGTCCGGCAGGGAGGCGCTGCTTTGCATGCGCTGACACGTATCATATTCTTGTATTAATGTAATTCTCAAGGGCAATCATTTAAGGCTGTTTATATTTTTTTGAATTTTTCATCGAGCTGATAATGCCAAAAAAATAAATTTACCCGTGCGCTTCGCCCCAAATTTTTTTATATTTTCACTTGCCTACTATTCTGGATTTACTTGCCCTTTATTATCGACGAAGGCGAAAGGTTTGATTCGTAGTCGGGCTGCTCGTTGCCGGGGGTCTTTGTCCTTCTAATCCTCTTGACTTCATCTTCCGTCATCTTGCGCAGAGTGTAGTCCTTAGGCGTTTGTATCGCGGGATTGTCGAAGGGGGTGGATATGCCCGTGGCTAATTCGACAACTTCTTCCGCAGTCTTCCCGTCAAGCCTCTTCATTATCTCGTCTTCGTTCTTTCCGGCTTTTTTGTTGTCGTACATTATTTTTGCGACAGCTTCGGAAAAGGCGGTTTGTTTGTCTTCCGGCAGGGTTATCAACAATTCCGCAACGCTCCTTCCAAACGCCTCGCGGCTCGAGCCGTCTATTATTCTCGTATTCTGCTTTATCCCCGGAAAGAGCTTGCGGGAGATTGCTATTATTTCCTCAGCGGTTTTGCCGTCTATGGCTTCCTTCATGCCCTCCTTGCTGTTGCGGGCATCCTGCATATAATAAACCCCTATTGTCGCCATCGCCGCCGCAAATTTTTGCTGGGTGTTCCCGTCGAGGGAGGAGAGCATTTTCATAAAACTGTCCTGCAATTTCTTCGGGTCGGAGGCGTCTATGCGCATCGGGGCGCCGGGCGCTCCCGCCGTCTGCCCGAGCGCAGGGGTATCGGCCGCAACCGCCTCGATGACAAAAATTACAAAAAGCGCAACTATCGAAATAAATTCTTTCATATTGCGCATTATCCCGTTTTTTGCGTATTCCACAATAATTTTTATCGGCCGCGGACTTTTTTGCGCAAATAAAAAATTTTACCCCTCCCAAAGCGCATATTTAACGCCCATATACTGCGATAAAAATAGTTGACAGCACTCGGCTACTGCACAATATTTAAAGACAAGAAAATAGGACTCTCCGCATAGGTGGGCTTTTTGCCCGCTTTTTTTGTCCGTACGCAAAAACGGGGAGCCGCATTTCCCATCAGCAATTTAAAGGAAAAATTATGAGCAACAGCAGCGAAATATTGGCAATTCTCGAATACATGGAAAAAGAGAAGCAGATAAGCCGCGCCGACATGATAGAATCAATATCATCGGCGATTCGCAATGCGGCCTCAAAGGGCGCGCAGGCGGGTTATAATCTGAAAATAGAAATAAACCCAAAAACGGGCGCGTTAAAATCTTGGGCTTTGCTGACCGTGACTGACAGCGTCGCAGACCCCGCCACAGAAATACATATCGACAAGGCTAAACTCTATCTCGACAATCCCCATATCGGCGATGTCGTCGAGCGCGAAATCGACCTCTCCAACCTCGGCAGAATCGCCGCGAAGAACGTCTATCAGAGCATAATCCAAAAAGTGCGCCAGTTCGAGAAGGACAGAATTTTTGACGAATATAAAGGCGACGTTGGCAATATCGTCACGGGCGTCGTCCGCCGCCGCGAGAAAGGCACAACCATAGTTGACTTGGGCAAGGCCGAGGCTCTATTGCCGCGCCGCGAGTCCGTCCCCGGCGAGGATTACGCCCAGGGCGAGCGCATCAGGTGCCTCTTGCTCGAAATAGAGACGACTCCGCGCGGGCCCGAGATAATTCTAAGCCGCGCAAGCTATAAGTTCGTAAAAAAATTATTTGAGCTCGAAGTTTCGGAAATCGCAGACGGCTCCGTAAAAATTGAAGCTATGGCGCGCGAACCAGGCTACCGCACAAAAATTGCGGTATCCAGCTCCGACAGCAGAATCGACCCTGTGGGCGCGTGCGTCGGCGCGGGGGGTTCTCGCGTTAAGAGCATTGTGCGCGAATTGGGCGGCGAAAAAATCGACGTCATAAAATTCTCGCCAAATCCGCAGACTTTGCTTGAAGAATGCATTAAGCCCGCTGTTGCTAAAAACGTAAAAGTTGACGCCCGCGAAAGAAAAATATCGTTTGAAGTATCCGAGCCGGACCTCTCGATTGTCATAGGCAAGCGCGGTTCCAACGCAAAGCTCACTTCAAGGCTCTTGGGCTGGAAGCTCGAAATTGCCAAGGAGGAATCGGGGGAAGTGGGCATCCGCGAAAAGGTCGCGCAGGCCGCGGGAAGCCTCGGGCAGATATTGCCAAACCTCACAGAGCAGCAGGCTGCGATACTCGCCAACAACGGCATCAACAGCTCCGACGCCTTCGAGGGTGTGGAGCTTTCGGACCTCGTCGGAATGGGATTCTCGGAAGACGAGGCCGCCTCGATTCTCGCGCAGATCGGGGAATACAGACAGTAATAGCCGCGCAATACGGCGCGGACGCTTAATTTAAAAAAAGGAAATTGCGTTTTCATGAGCATTAGAATTCACGCATTGGCAAAAGAACTGAATGTCCCGAACAAGGAACTGATAGATTTCATAAATCGGCGTCAGGATATATACCACTTGGAGATAAAAACACCCTCCAACGCCATCGATCCGGTTACGGCGGAGGCGATAGGTAAGGATTTTGCCGAATATGCCGCGTCGAAAGCGGAGCAGCCCTCGGAAAGCGCAAATGCGGCCGAACCCTCGGCAAAAGAACCTGCGGATCAAAAGGCTCAAGGCTCCGCGGAGGAAGCAAAAAAGGCTGAAGACAAAGCAGAAAGCGCCAAAACAGAACCTGCGGCGGAACAGCCCGCGGGGCAAAAGCCAATCTCAGCAGAGAAGAAGCCTGAACCGCTCTCTCCGCCTCCGGTTGCAAAGCGACCTGCGCCTATCGTGCCCCCGGCAGCCAATAAGGCGCCTGCGGCCGTTCCGCCTACGGCGGCAAAACCCGCGCCGGCAGTTCCGCCGAGCGTTTCAAAGTCGCCTGCTCCCGCGGTGCCGCCGAGGATTTCAAAGGCGCCTGCGCCCGTTGTTCCTCCGTCAAGACCAAAAATTTCAATGCCGGAGATAAAACCGTCGCAGCCGCAAAAGCGCGATGTCCAACCAGAGGTTGTCATAAAATTTAATCAAAAGCCGGAAGCCCCGAAAGAGCCCGCGCGCAAGCCCGCGCCGCTCGTGCCTCCAACAATGTCGAAATCGCCTGCACCCGCGGTGCCGCCGACCATGGGCAAAGCGCCCGCGCCGCTCGTTCCCCCGGTATCGAAGGCGGCTCCTGTCGTTCCGCCGATGCCTGGAAGGGCGCCCGCGCCGCTTGTCCCGCCGCAGAATTCGCATATGCAGCCTCATGCGGCTCAGGAAAAGAAGGAATTTAAAACTATTCAGCTAAAAGCCCCAATCATTGTCCGCGACTTTGCAAAGGCTATGGATTTGAAGCCGTTTAGGCTCATATCCGAGTTGATGGATATGGGGATTTTCGCTTCGATGAACCAGTCGATAGAAGATCCAACCGCAATTGTAATAGCAAAAAAGCACGGATTTAATCTCGATATAAGGCATAGGGGCGAACAGCAGCAGCCCAAGAAAAAAGAGGCCGTAAAAAGGCCTGAGGACGACATTAAAAATTACGTTCCGCGCCCGCCGATTGTCTGCATACTCGGGCACGTCGACCACGGAAAGACCACGCTTCTGGACACTATCCGCAACACCAATGTCGTCGCGGGCGAGGCAGGCGGCATCACACAGCATACGGCCGCATACCAAGTCACTTGCAACGGCAAGAAGATAACTTTCCTCGATACTCCCGGCCACGCGGCGTTCTCAAAGATGAGGGAGAGGGGCGCGAATGTCACCGACATCGCGATTCTCGTAGTCGCCGCAGACGACGGCTTTATGCCCCAGACGGACGAGGCGCTCAGTTTCGCCCAAAAAGCCGGCGTTCCGATAGTGGTTGCCATAAATAAAATGGACGCCAAGGGCGCGAATATCGACCGCGTAAAGCAGCAAATGCAAAAACGCGGAATCACCTCCGAAGACTGGGGCGGCGAAGTGCTTTGCACGCCAATTTCAGCCCTAAAAGGCGAAAATATCGACAAGCTTCTGGAGCTCGTGCTATTGCAGGCTGAAATCATGGAGCTCAAGGCAAATCCGAAAGCGCCCGTCGAGGGTGTGATAATAGAAAGCCAGCTCGAGCAGGGCAGGGGCGCCACCTCTACTGTGATAGTCCGCCAGGGCACTCTCAAAACCGGCGATGTAATCGTAAGCGGAGAGCACTGGTGCAAGGTAAGGGCTCTCATAGACGACAAAGGCGGACGCATGAAAGAGGCAACTCCTTCTACGCCCGCGCTCGTCATGGGCTGGACAGGCGCGCCGGAAGCGGGCGATTCATTTGAAAAAGTTGACAACGATAGAGAGGCAAAGCGCATCACCGAAGAGGCAATTCGCAGCCGCAAAATGCAGGCCGCCGCGGAATCAGAGCCGCACGCGGCAAGCATAGAGGAGCTGATGGCCGCAATCGAAAACAAGGACCACAAAGTTTACAAGTGCATTGTAAAAAGCGACGTGTCCGGAACTGTCGAGGCTCTCGTAGCTTGCCTGAAAGATATCAAAAGCGACAAGGTAGGCCTCGAAGTTATTGCCGAGTCTGTCGGCCAGATAACCAAGAACGACGTTGACTTGGCCGCCACGGCGGGGGCGTCGATTGTAGCCTTCAACGTCAAGCAGGAAAACGGCGTTGCGGGGCTTGCGAAACATAAAGGCGTTGAGATAGTATCGCACAACATTATTTACGAGCTTATAAATACCGTAAAAGAGGCGATGAAAAACCTCCTCGACCCGGAATTGCGCGAAAACAAACTCGGCGCGGCCGAAGTCCGCCAGCTCTTCAACATATCAAAGGGCGGCAAAGTCGCTGGCTGCATGGTGACGGAAGGAATCGTCAAAAACGGAAAGTTTGCGCGGGTATTCCGCAAGGGCAGGGAAATTTCCTCGAGGGGAAAAATATCGGAAATCAAGCGTTTCAAAGACGATGTCACGGAAGTCCGCGCCGGCTACGAATGCGGTATTACACTCAACAACTTCTCCGATTTTGAGCCGGGCGATATTATCGAATGTTTCGAGATACTCGAGATACGCCCCGAATTGTAATATGGCTGCGGTATTCCAAGTTTGGCATCAAAACTTTATAAAATCGCAAAATGGGTGAACGCAAAATAAGGGTGGGCGAACTCGTAAAGAGGGAAATCAGCCGCATAATCCATGAAAGATGGCGCTCGGAGTCCGTTAAAATAACGCTAACGGAAGCCGACGTATCGCCGGACTTAAAGCGCGCGCGCATATACTATTCGGTTCTCGGAGGCAGGGAGGACGCCGCGAAGGCGGCGAAATTTTTGATGTCAAAACGCGGTGAATTGCGCAGAATGCTCGGCAAAAATGTGGTCTTAAAGTACACGCCTGAATTGGAGTTCGCGTACGACCCTTCCATAGAGCGCGGAATGAAAATACTATCCCTTATGGACGAGATTGAGGCCGACGAGGCGCGAAATTCCGAGGAAGCCAACCGCAATGCCAGCGACTCGCTTTCTTAGGCGGGCGCTTATTTTAAATACGCATACGTTTTTTATGAAAAAATTTTTCCCACATTTAGAAAAAAATTTTTCCGAGCTTTTGGAGGCCTGCCGCGGGCGGAATATAGCGGTTGTCGGGCATATGCGCCCGGACGGAGACTGCGTGGGCTCGCAATTTGCGCTTGCCGACATATTGGCGTCGGCGGGGGCAAAGAAAACCGTGTGCCTAAACCAAAACGGCTTGCCGCGCCTGTACGAAAATTTTGCCTACGGGCGGGAATTTTTAAGCGCTGAAGACTTCGACGACCCTTCGTTTGATATTGTCACAGTCGATTGCGCCGACTACGCCCGCACGAATTTAAAGTTGCGCGAAAGGTACCCGTCGCCCCTCGGGTGCATCGACCACCATGTGACAAACAACACTGTTGCCAAAATAAATGCGATTGACCCTTCGGCGAGCGCAACGGCTGAAATTATCGCGGGCATGGCTTTCGACGCAGGCATAAAGATTTCTCCGGCTACGGCGAACCGCCTGTATATGTCGATTGCAACGGATACGCGGCAGTTTACGACTTCATCGACGCGCGCTCTCACATTTGAAATAGCGGCGAGGCTCGTGGAAAGCGGAGCTGACGCCGCCCGGGTGGCTATGGAACTCTACCAGAGGGAGACAATCGGAAAGCTAAGGCTTCTTTGCAGATTTCTCGACACGCTAAAATTGTACGAAAACGGGCGGATATGCGTGGGGGTGTTGGAGGACGGAGTTTTTGCGCAAACCGGCTCCGAGAAGGCCGACAGCGACGGGCTTGTTGATTACGCCCGCTCGATAGACGGCGTGCAAATAGCACTGCTTTTGGAGCAGATGCCCAACGGCGTAAAGGGAAGCCTGCGCGCCAAGACGCCAGATTTGAGGGTAAACGAGATTGCCGAAAGCTTCGGCGGCGGCGGGCACTTTGCCGCGGCAGGTTTCACGGCCGAGGGCAGAACCATTGCAGACTTCTACGAACAGATACTTTCGACTGTAAAAAAACATCTCCAAAAATTTGACTCCATCAAATCATAGCGTTTATATCCATCGTTTGTACGCCGTTAAAAAAAGACTTCCGAGATTAACAAAGATGCAAAAACAGCAATTTCCAGATTACGAAGGCATACTTCTAATAGATAAAGACGCGGGCTGCACCTCGCACGACGTGGTGGATAAAGTGCGCCGAATCCTAAAAATGCGCTCGATAGGGCATGCGGGAACGCTCGACCCAAATGCGACGGGGCTGTTGATATTGCTTGTCGGCAAGGCCACAAAGGCGTCGCAGTATTTGATGAGCCTCGATAAGACCTACGAGGGCGAATTTGAGCTTGGGGTAGAAACCGATTCGCACGACGCCGACGGAACTGAAATTGCGAGAATGCCTGTCCCGGCAGGGCTTACGGCTGAAACTCTAAAAGAGCAGATGGCAAAATTTTTGGGCGACCAATACCAGACTCCCCCCATGTTTTCCGCAAAGAAAGTCGGGGGAGTGCCGCTGTATAAGCTCGCGCGGCAGGGCCAGGAAGTGGCGAGGGAGCCGAGGTTCATACGCGTTTCGAGGTTCGACTTGCTCTCTTGGGAAAATCCGAAAGCCAAGTTTATTCTTTCCTGCACGAAGGGAACATACGTCCGCACGCTCTGCCACGATCTCGGCAAGCGCATCGGCTGCGGGGCGCGCATGACTGCGCTGAGGAGAATTTCGAGCGACAAGTTTAACGTTGCTGAGGCTGTGACGCTCGACGAACTCTCGCAAATGAGCCCGAGTACCATAAAAAAAATACTAATACCCGTCCGCTCCGCAGTGCCGAGTTTGGCCTTTTAAAAATGCCGGAAGTGCTGCAATTAGACGAAATGAAGAGCTACGGCGCCCCGTGCGTCTTGGCTATCGGCATATTCGACGGTCTGCACAAGGGGCACCGCAGGGTTTTGGAATGCGCGCTAAACATGGCAAAATCCGAGAATGCGAAGGCGGGTGTATTGACGTTCGATCCGCATCCGTCGCGCGTAATTCCGATGGGGCGCTCGGCGGTTGAAATAATATACCCTTCCGATTTAAGGGCATCCCGCTTTACCGAGGCGAAAGTTGACGCCGTTTTTTTCAAAAAGTTCGACAAAAAATTTGCGTCGCTCTCGCCGGACGAATTTGCCGGCTACCTTTCCGAAAAATTTCCAAATCTCCGCGGAATCGTGACGGGAAGCAATTTCTTGTTTGGCAAAAACGCAGCCGGCAATTCCGAGGTTCTCGAAAAAATTTGCGCTTGCCGCGGCTGGAAATACAAAGCTGTTGACGGCATGATGAGCGGTGGAGAGCGCATAAGCTCCACGCGCCTTAGAGAATGCCTTTCAAAGGGCGATATGGGCGAATACGCGAGGCTTGCCGGCGAAAACTACGCCGCAGAGGGAATCGTGAGAAGCGGAAGACACCTCGGCAGAAAGCTCGGTTTTGCGACACTTAATTTGCCGTGGGAGCCCCAATGCAAGCCGCCGTACGGCGTTTATGCGGTGCGGCTCGAAAGAAAAGGCGCAGTTTACAATGGCGTTGCCAACTACGGGCTCGCCCCGTCGGTCGGGGATTCATCAAAGCCGATTTTAGAGGTTCACCTTTTTGATACGCCTAATTTTGGCGCGCGCTCAAAGATTAAAGTTGAATTTTTTAAATTCATAAGAGCCGAAAAAAAATTCCCGGATTTGGACTCTTTAAAAGCCCAGATAGCTATTGACTGCAAAAAGGCGGAAGAATTTTTTAGGCGGCGGGATTAGTATTTTTTTTATCCGGCTTTTGCCATTTCTTTTTATAACTCTTGTTATTTTGTTGTATTTTTTTTTGTTTCATATACTTAATAAAACATGAAACTTTGTCGTATCTTGTGCGCCGCGCTGTTTTGCGCATGCGTGAACCTGCCGGGGCAAATTGCGGGCTTGCCCGAGCACAACTGCCTTTGCGAATCCTTCATCTCTCACAAAGACATAGACCGCCTAAAAAACGATTCCGAATGTATGGGATATTTCGGCGACGTCGGAGCCCCGGGTACGCCAAGCTATGTTGCGGTATGCACGAGGGGCTCAAAAAACTATTTCATTAAATTCATAGACTTTGACTATGCGGCTAAAAAACTAAGAACCTCGTCGGAAGCGTCGGTATCGCAAAAAACCGCCGAAGAATTGCTGGACTTGCTGAAAGAGGAAATATTCAATCGAAAAATTGTGGGAAGGAGAGGGTTTGACGGAGTTTGCTTTGAGTTCGGAGCAAGGGTCGGGGATTGCTTTTTGTGCGCGGGCGCGTGGAGTCCTCCGCGCGGTTGCGTTGTTAGGTTTATGGGCGATATTGCGCGGGCTAAATCTGTGGAAAAAATATCTGAAATTTTAGAAAAAATAAAAGAAATCCGCGCAGATTTAAAACTGACGCTCAAACTCGAAGATGCGAGCGCGGAAGATGTCGCAAACGCGCTCAGAGACATATATGCGCGGGGCGTCTGCTTTGAACAGGCCCGCCGAAAAGAGTGCGACAAAATTACCGTCCGCCAAAGGCGCGAGGAACTCTCCAAAAAAAAGAATCTTTCCGAAAGGGAGCGCATTCTTTTAGCGGAAATAAAAAATTATAAATCCGAGGACGCGGCAATTGGCTGGCGCGAAGAAAGAAGAAATATAAATTTCGAGAATATGTCGGCGCAAGAATTGATAGGGAGGCTGTCGAAAGAGTACAGCCAGTACGATTTCAAAATAGACGGCGACGGTTGGATTATCATACTACCGAAAGAATCCATGCTGAAGGTCAAAGTGCCCGCAATGGAGCTCTCCGAAAAAACTGTTTCGGAAATAATGTCTTTGCTGCCTAAATCGCTCAATATAGTCTTATATGAAGCTTTGAATATATCTGTAAATAACTCCGAAAAAAACTGGTGGTCTTATAAGTTAAAAGTAAGGCATATAAAAACTCCAGAATTGCCCTTGTGCGAATTCCTGACTTTTCTTTGCAAGTCCGCAGAGAAAAAAATTTCATGGTCGGCGCACGTTTTTAATAACGGAAGTATTGGGGTAATGATTAGATGGTAGTATTTTTATAGCCTCTATTCTGTGCTTGCGCGTTGGCTTTATTTTAATTTTTGGGCGCGGTTTAAAATCTGCCGCGTAAAAAATCTGCCGCGTAATTGTATAATCTGGAACACCACAGTGGCTTGGCGCAAAAAAAAGGGCGGCTTTCGCCGCCCTTAATTTTCGCCCTGAATGTGCCCAAACGAAGTTAAGCCTTCGCTGGCTCTCCCAAAGCTTTTTTTAGAACCAAAGCCCAGAGAATATGAAGTATAGAAGGGCGCTTATGACGAGAACCGCCGCGCCGCCAATCTTGGCTCCGGTTGACGAAGTGAGGTCCATTGTAGTGTTGACCGGCATTTCGATGTCTTGCTTTAGCGGCTTTACGAGCGTGAGCACCGCCATTACCGCGAGCGAGCATGCGAACGTAATCGCCATTCTGTTGAGGAACGCAATATCGTTAAATTGCCATTGCAGCAAGCCATAGACTATCGGGCTTGTCAGTATACCGAGCGCGCCGGAGAAGCGTGGAGCCCTCTTGGAGAACATCCCAAAAATGAACACCGCCAAAATACCCGGCGAGAGGTATCCTTGGAATTCCTGTATGAATGTGAATACACCGCCGAGATTGGGATTGGCAAGCAGGGGAGCCACAAGGCAGCCGATTGCGGCGAATATGAGCACCGCTATTCTGCCGACCAAAACTTGGTGCTTGTCGCTTGCGTGGGGGACTATGAACTTTTTGTAGATGTCGATTGTAAATATCGTCGAGGCCGCATTGAGCATCGCCGCGAGCGAGCTTACCACAGCACCCAGCAGAGACGCGAATATAAAGCCCCTAAGCCCGAATCCCTCCGGAAGCACTTTGCTTATTAACAGCCCGAAGGCGGAGTCGTACTTGTATCCGTAGAGCGTCTTTACGATGGCGTCGTCGCCGGAATTTGTTTTTGAATGCTTTTGATTCCAGAAGTCGACAAGGGCTTTCGGACCGTTTGCGCCGCCGTGGGTTTTTGCCCAGCCGCTGTCGTACTTAAAGCGGATTTTCTGGAGCGAACCGTCGGACTTTGCCTTCTGGTAGGCTTTATACAGATTATTGGCGCCCTCTTCCGAGATAACCGCAACTTGCGCGGGCGCTTCCGACTTTTGTATCGTGTAGGTAAACTGCTTGACTGTGTCCTTGGCGGTGACGGGCTTTTTGAGCGCCTCCATCATGTCAAAGTACACAATGGAGTAGTTGCCGGCGTTTGTTGCCAAAATTTTTTGGTCGTTCATTGCTGACTTTGCCTGGTCTGCCGCGAAAAGGTTGAAGGCGATTATCCCGGGGATTACAATTATAAAGGGAATTATCAGTTTAAGGCTCGCCGCAAATATTACGCCCTTTTGCCCTTCCGCGAGGCTCGACGCGCCGAGGGTTCTCTGAATGATGTATTGGTTGAAGCCCCAATAGTAGAAATTGGGAATCCACAAGCCAATTATGAGAGCCGTCCACGGAACTTCCGGGTGGTCGGCTGGCAGGAACATCGTGAGCTTGTCGGTATTGAGTTTGAAGAATTTTTCAAGCGTTCCGGCGTCGGAAAGCGACGAGAGAGTATCGGGCGATATTGTCGCGGTCGTCGTTATTTCGGCAACGGGCGTCGCCGCAAAAGCATTGAATGCGAAATATGCTATTAGGGCGCCGCCCACAATCAAAGCGGTTCCCTGAAGGAGGTCGGCCCAAGCGCAAGCCTTCAAGCCGCCGGCGCAAACATAGACGGCAGCTATGATGCCTATCGCCCAGCAGCAGGTTGAAATATCGAGGTCAATCGGCAGGTCTGCGCTGTGTCCGAACACTGTGTCGGCTACTGTCGCGCCTGAGTAGATGACTGCGGTTATGTTTACGAGCACCAGCACAATCACCATCATAAACGACATTACCGAGCGCGAAAGGGCGTCGAAACGGTATTCCAAGAATTGCGGAACTGTGTACATTCCACTTTTCAAGAATTTTGGCAGGAATAGGAATGCGACGAATACGAGCGTAATTGCGGCCATCCATTCGTAGCTTGCAATCGCAAGTCCGGAAAGCCCCGAGGCGCTGCCGCTCATTCCCACGAACTGCTCCGTGGATATGTTGGCGGCAATCAGCGAAATGCCTATCAGCCACCAAGTCAGCCCTCTCCCCGCGAGAAAGTATCCCCCGCTGCCGTTTTCGCCGCGGCTTTTATAAAGCCCGAGCGCAACTACCGCTATAATAAAAGCGGCAAACACTATAATATCTATAAGTACACTGGAAGTCATAATGCTAAAAAGTTTGTCTAAAAATTTTCCCTTTTCAACACTAATTTAACCTTAATTGTATATTGAATTTCTCGATTTTCACCGCACAGGAGCGGATTATTCCGCGCCGTAATCGTGCCGGTTTATATGGAGTATCATTTGCCAACTTTTTATTTTTTAGCGCGCGGCAGCTGAAATCCCACAACTTGAAATCGATTTTGCGTGCGGAGGTAAACACGATACAGCCAAAGGCGGGGAAGAAGAACGCAAAATAAACGTGAAGTATTAAGTTTAATAAGGCGCGAAAAAGAGCGCATAATAAAACGATAAACAATGCGCAAAGCAGAAAACTGCATTGCTAAACAAGGTACGGAACAGGACATCAAATAAAGGGCCGTATAGCCAGACAAGGCACAGATAAAAAACGTGAAACAAAGCGCAAAATAAATGTGAAACAGGGTATGGAACAAGTCGTTAAAGAATATAACAAGGCGCGCAATAAGGCGCAATAACGTGGAAAGTGATAGAAGGTTGTAAACAAATCCGCATTCGGTTCGGAAAATAAAAAACGGCGCGGAAATGAAATTCTGCGCCGCTTTATGAAACGTTATTTTATAAACCTATACGAGCTTGTATTGCGTTGGGTTTGGAATTGGCGCTATCGGCTTTTTGCCGTCGAGCGACAAGTTTTCAGGCAGCAGGCTCAGCTGGGATTTTTCCTTGAACCATGCAGTCTTAATTCTCTTGCCGGCGTAGGCGGCTTCGCGCCCGGCTATCGCGACAAAACACGAGTCCGCGCAAGTCTTCATCGTATTGATGTGCTTGCCTGAGCGTATGGCGCCGAAAAGCGCTTCGTGTTCGCATACGAGGGCGTCCTTTTTCGGCATTTCAGACTTCCACGGCTTCTCGCCGGTTATTGTCTGAATCCCGAAGGTCATGTCGAGCACGCCTTTTGTCCCGTACACTTTTAGCGGGCTGTACGGCGAAGTGCCGTTTTCCTGGCGGCATGCCGCTGTCAAAGATACGCCATTGCCAAATTCAAAATGAGCGTGCGTGTTAGATTGCCTGTCGCCAAGCTGCGGGTAGGGGATATCCGTCTGCCTTCCGCCCGAACCTATGACTTCCACAGGCAGCTTGTCAACCGCCCACAGCGCGAGGTCGAGATTGTGGATATATTGCTCGACAAACTGGTCGCCCGAAGTCCATGTGAATGCAAGCCATCTCAACAGCTGGTATCTGACGTCTTCCGGCACGAGGTTCGAGGGAACTTCGTACCAGCCTGTGAGGTATGTGGGCTCATACCGCAGGCAAACTACCGATGTGATGTCTCCTATCTGCCCGTCGCGGACGCGGTCTATCGCCTCTTTTATTGCGGTGTGGTAGCGCATTTGTGTGCCGCACAGCACGTTCAGCCCCTTTTTGTCGGCGAGGGGAATGAGCTCATTATATATTTTTCTGAGCTGGACGCTGTCGATGCATATCGGTTTTTCGGCGAAGACGTGCTTGTTGGCTTTAAGTGCTTTTTCTATGTGGCCCGTGCGGAATACCGGAGGAGTTACGAGCGCGACTACGTCGGCGGGGGTTTGCAGAACCTTGTCTATCGCATCGAGCCCTAAGAAGGAGGTTTCTCCGCTTACCTTCCAGACGTCTTCCGGCTTTAAGCCTCTGCGTTTTGCAAAGGCGCGGACTTTATTGCCGCAATCTTCTATCCTCTCGGAGTACAAATCGCCTGCGGCGATTACCTCTATGTTTTTGTCGGCGGCGAGCATATTTTGCAAAGCGCCCGTTCCGCGCCCTCCGCAGCCGACTATGGCGATTTTTATCTTGTCGGAGCCTTTTGCCGCGCCAAATGAGAATTTAGGCATTGCCAGCGATGCCGCTCCCACGAGAGCCGCCGTCTTTATGAAATCGTTTCTTGTCATATGTAATCCTCTAATTTTCGGTTTAAAAATTTGCAATATGTTAATAAATTTATGCTCAAATTGCAATACACGCAAGTTATTTTTATTTGAAGCATTTTGACATTGTTATATAAAATACTCTTGCCTTTTGCCTGGTAATGGCAATGTTTGGCGCGTGAAGATTTTTTATCCAAATGGCTTGGCGGATATATGCGCGATACCGAAGTCGCTAATTGGGCGGACTCTCGCGCTCGGCGCGCTTGCCGGAATTTCAGGAGGTGCCGTTCTCGGAGCGTGGCATATTTTATGGCGCGCAATAGGGGTTATGGCGTACGGTTCCGGGCTTGTGTTTGAATCCCGCGGCGCGGCTGCGGCGCATGCTCTCAGGAGCGTCGCGCAGGGGATTGTGTTTTTATTGAACTCGGCGGCGCTATCGTGCGTTGGGCTGGCGGCGGTATGGCTTGCGGTTTACATGGTGTTTAGATTTGCGAGAAATTCCCAAATGCAAAACTTGCAGTATTTTCGCATCTGGGTAGTGGCTCTCGTGCTGGCTTTTCCGCTTTCCATTGCGCTTGACGCTTGGGAGATTTTTGTCGAGGGGGCTCCCGGAGCATTTAAACTTGGCTCCATGATTTTAAATGCCGTATTGTTTGTCGTCTTTTTGGGGCTTGCAAAATTTTCATTCATCGAAAATCCCCCAAAGGGCGGGGGAGCGTGGAAAGAGGAGCTTTCAAAAGTCGAATTTGTAGGGATATTGCGCAAATCGATAAGGGCGCACTACCCGCATTTTAAGCGCAATGCGGTGGTCGCCGTACTGGTTTTTGCGGCAATCGCGCTCGTCGCGGGCGCATAGGCTGTGCGGGATTTTTTTAGTAAAAATACGCGCGGGATATTGAGACCGGCGCGTTTTTTTTGCTTTGTAGGCGTTTTGGCCGAGAGCGCAAAAATTTTAAGATTTGCCGCCCAGATTTGCATAAAGATGTACGCATATTTCTTTTTCCGATTTAATTCGGCGCGCTGTATGGTTTTGCAAAAGTCTAAGCTACAAGAAAATATTAATTTTTTCGCCGTTCCCGTACTTCGCGCAGAAAATTTTTGCAATTTATTAAAAATGGCGGCATTAAAATGCGCAATTATTTATGCCGGGAGGCTCTCTGAAACTAATGAGAGACGATAAATCCATAAAAGTATTGACAAAATTTCCGCCCAGTGCGGTAATCAACGCAATTTTTTTAAAAAAAGGTTGTTATTATGATAAAGAAAATAGACCATATCGGTGTAGCCGTTAAATCAATTGACGACGCCGTCCCCTACTACGAAAACGCTCTCGGCCTCAAATGCGAAGGAGTCGAAGAAGTTGCGGATCAAAAAGTAAAGACGGCTTTTTTCTCCGTTGGCGGAGTTCATATAGAGCTGCTTGAACCCACCTCTCCCGACAGCCCGATTGCAAAATTCTTGGAAAAGAATCCCCACGGCGGAGTCCACCATGTGGCGTTTAACTCCGACGATATAGTCGCAGACCTCGCCCACGCGAAGGCGGCAGGCGTAGGCCTCATCAATGAAGAACCCAAGATTGGCGCGCACGCAAAGAAAATAGCGTTCCTGCACCCCAAATTCACCAAGGGTGTGCTGACCGAATTTTGCCAGGACGGCGATTGCTCCTGCAAATAAGCCCCGCCGCGCTTTGCGCCGCCCCGCGGATTTCCGCAGGGCCGGCCGCATGGCGGCTTAAAAATTTACCGTTAAACATTCATCGCAACCGTATCTTATAAAATGGCAATAGCAAAAAAATTGATGGACGAACTCGCCCGCCGCCGCGAAGAGGCGTACAACGCCGGCGGAAAGGCGAAACTCGAAGCCCGCCGCGCAAAAGGTCTGATGACAGCGCGCGAAAGAATTGAAGCCCTGTTCGACGCCGGGTCTTTCATGGAGTTCGGAATGCACGTTCAACACAACTGCCACAACTTCGGCATGGAAAAGAAGGTGCTGCCCACCGACGGCATAGTATGCGGAATCGGCACCGTCAACGGAAGGCAAGTGGCGGCGTTCAGCCAGGACTTCACTGTCGCGGGCGGATCCTTGGGCTCCAACCACGCCAAGAAAATATGCGATCTTATGAAGTTCGCCGGCGAAAACGGAATGCCCGTAATCGGCGTCAACGACTCCGGCGGCGCGAGAATCCAGGAAGGCGTTGAGTCGCTTTCCGGATACGGAAAAATATTCTGGCAGAACGTAAACCTCTCCGGAGTAGTTCCGCAGATATCCATAATAGCAGGCCCCTGCGCGGGCGGCGCGGCTTACAGCCCGGCTCTTATGGACTTCATCATAATGACCAAGAAAAACTCCAACCTCTTTATCTGCGGTCCACAGGTCATCAAGGCCGCCACCGGCGAGGAAGCCGCGCTTGAAATGTTTGCCACCGCAGACGCGCACGCGACTGTTTCCGGCAACATACACTTGGTCGCCAACGACGACCGCCATGCTCTTGAGCTCGCCACAAAACTCTTGTCGTACCTGCCCTCAAATAATATGCAGGAACCCCCGCACGACTACTCCATTCCGCTCGAAAAGACCTACGATCCCGAGCTTAACAATATCGTTCCGGAAACTTCAAAAGAAGCGCTCGACGTATATAAAGTTATAAACAGGATTGTCGATAACGGCGAATTTTTTGAAATACAGGGCTCCTTCGCCCGCAATATAGTAGTCGGCTTTGCCAGATTCCAGGGAATAGTGGCGGGCATAATTGCT
>ENA-OROK01002270-OROK01002270.1-human-gut-metagenome-genome-assembly--contig:-NODE-2270-length-16771-cov-4.167085_pt1 | contig 16771 bp, 17 predicted proteins | sample MGYA00242127_ERZ509046 | MGnify/ENA primary metagenome ERZ509046 (study PRJEB26280, sample SAMEA2338728) | human gut metagenome | biome: human gut; feature: human-associated habitat; material: faeces... | reverse complement strand
TCATCTATTAGTGCATCATATCCTTTAGGCAATGTTTTTATAAAGTGGTGTACATGTGCAGCTTTAGCGGCCTCTATTATTTCTGTATCTGTTGCATCTTCTTTTCCATATTTGATATTATCCTTAACCGTTCCATTAAATAGCCATGTATCCTGTAAAACCATTCCAAATACCTGTCTTAGTTTTCCTCTATCAAACTTCTTTATATTTGTTCCATCAAGCAATATTGCTCCACTGTTCACATCATAAAATCTCATTAAAAGCTTAACTATTGTCGTTTTTCCTGCCCCTGTTGGACCTACAATTGCTATTTTTTGTCCAGCTTTTATATCTGCATTAAAATCATTTATTATTATTTTATCCTCATCATAGCCAAAATGAACATGTTCAAATTCCACATTGCCTTCTATATCTTTTGTACTTTTAGGATTCGCAATAGTTTTTATTTCTTCTGGTTCCTCCAAAAATTCAAACACTCTCTCCGCTGCCGCTACCATGGCTTGTAACATTCCAGAAACTTGGGCTATTTGATTTATTGGTTGAGTAAATTGCTTATTATACTGTATAAAAGACTGAATATTTCCTACTGTTATTTTGCCTTGTATAGCAAAATATCCACCTAGTATTGCTACTGCCACATATCCAACATTACTTATAAAGTTGGTTACCGGATGTATTAGTCCAGATAGAAATTGAGATTTCCAACCAGATTTATATAACTCCTCACTTGCTTCTTCAAATTTGTTTATTACTACATCTTCACTGTTGAATGCTTTTACAACAGTGTGTCCTCCATAAATTTCCTCTACCTGTCCATTTACATGTCCTAAATAATCTTGTTGAGCTTTAAAGTATTTTTGCGACTTAGATACTATTGTTTTAACTAAAAATGCTGCAATTGGTAGTATTATCAAAGACGTAATAGTCATTTGCCAGCTAATAGAAAACATCATTATTAATATTCCTATTAATGTGCAAATAGCTGTTATTATTTGCGTAACACATTGGTTCAAATTTTGAGATAATGTATCTACATCGTTTGATATTATTGATAATACTTCTCCATTTGTTTTTTTATCAAAATATTTCATAGGAAGTTTATTAATTTTTTCTATTAACTCATTGCGCATTTTATATGTTATTTTTTGTGCCACTCCTGTCATTGTAAATCCCTGCACTGCAGAGAATACCATGCTAATCAAATACAATGTTAATAATGTTAGAAGAATTTCTGCAATTTTTTGAAAATTAATTCCTTCTCCTCCTGATAATTTACTTATTAATCCATTATATATTTCTGTTGTTGCGTTTCCCAATATTTTTGGTCCTACAATTGAGAAAATTGTACCTCCAATTGCAAATATCATTACTATAACCACTGCAATTTTATATTTAGATAAGTAGTTTTTTATCAATTTATTTGTAGTCCCTTTAAAGTCTTTTGCTTTTTCTATTGTCATTGGTCCTTTTCCTGGTCCCATACCTCCCATTGGAGGCTTTTTTGTTTGATTACTCATATTATTCTAGCTCCTCCTTTGAAAGCTGTGATAATGCTATCTGTGAATATGTATCACAATTTTTCATAAGCTCTTGATGCTTTCCTATTCCTACAATTTTTCCCTCTTCTAGCACCACAATTTGGTCAGCATTTAGTATTGTGCTTACTCTTTGCGCAACTATAATTACAGTTTTGTTTTTAGTTTTTTCTGCTAATGCTGCTCTTAATTTACTATCAGTTTTTAAATCTAATGCTGAAAAACTGTCATCAAATACAAATATTTCTGGGTCTTTTGCTACAGCTCTTGCTATTGATAATCTTTGCTTTTGTCCTCCTGATACATTGCTTCCACCTTGTGCTATTTCTGATTTATATTTGTCATCTTTTCCTTCAATAAATTCTGTTGCTTGTGCTATTTCTGCTGCCTCTATCATTTTTTCATCTGACATACTTTCATCAGAATATTTTATATTACTTTCTATTGTTCCAGAGAATAATACTCCTTTTTGTGGTACAAATCCAATTGCATCTCTTAGTTCTTTTTGTGATAAGTCTTTTACATTTACACCATCAACTAAAAGTTCTCCTCCTGTTACATCATAAAATCTTGGTATTAAATTTACAACTGTTGATTTTCCACTTCCTGTACTTCCTATTATTGCTGTTGTTTTTCCTGTCTCTGCTGTAAAGTTGATATCTTCAAGTATTTCTGTGTCTGCGTCAGGATATCTAAATGATACATTTTTAAATTCTACCAATCCTTTTTTGCTTGGATCTAATTTTTTTGTTGTTTCTTTATCTTTAACACTTGGCTCTGTTTCTAAAATTTCTGTAATTCTGTTAGCTGATACAGATGCTCTTGGAAGCATTATAGAAATCATAGATATCATTAAGAAACTCATTACTATTTGCATTGCATATTGGATAAATGCCAACATATCTCCAACTTGCATTATACCTTGATCTATATTGTGTCCTCCAACCCATATAATTAAGATTGATACTCCATTCATTATAAGCATTAACATTGGCATCATTACTGACATTGTTCTGTTTACAAATATATTTGCTTTTGTTAAGTCTGTATTTGCACCATCAAATCTTTTTTCTTCTCTCTCTTCTGTATTAAATGCTCTAATTACAGATTTTCCTGTTAATATTTCTCTTGCTACACCATTTAACTTGTCTATTAAGTCTTGCAATTTTTTGAATTTTGGCATTGCTACTGCAAATAATATCGCAACAACTAATAATATTGTAATTACTGCTGCTCCTATTATCCATGCCATTGATGTGTTACTTTGATGTATTACTTTTATTACTCCACCTATTCCTATTATTGGAGCATATACTACTGTTCTAAATAGCATTGCTAATAATTGTTGAATTTGTTGCACGTCATTTGTACTACGAGTAATTAAAGAAGCGGTTGAGAATTCTCTTAATTCTTTAGTAGAGAATTTTAATACTTTATTAAATATCTTTTCTCTTAGTGTTTTTGCCATTTTAGCACCAACTCTTGATGATAACATCATTATTGTAATTCCTGATGCCATACTGATTGCAGCTAATATTAACATTTTAAATCCTGCGACCATTATGTAATTCATCTGAATTTTGTCTGTATCAACACCTGCATCTTTGTATATTTCTTTTACATATGCAACTGCTGCTTGACTTTTTATTGAATCTTGCATTTCATCTATTTGTTTTGTAGATTCACTTAACATTTGATTTATTTGCTCCTCTGGCATTGTTTTTAATATATCAATAATAGACATATTTTGAAGCATTTCTTTTTGTTCTTCTGGCACATTTATTAGTATTTGTTCTTTTATTTTGTTTGCCATTTCTTCTTTTTGTACTGTTCTTGATATAATAATTGGTTTTGTCATTATTTGCTCAAGTTCTTCTTTTTCATTTTCTTTTAAGTCTTTTATAACATAATTTCCATCTGATTCTTCAGTTGTGTAATTTTCTAATATTTTGTCATCATCATTTGAAAATAATAATATTGCCTCCATGTCTTTTGAACTTATTGTTTCTGGTACTGCATATTCAATTCCTCCTGCTTGTATACCTGTATTTACTATCTTGGAAGTATAATTAGGTAATTCCAAGTCTACTGCTGCTTGAACACATAATAATGCTACAATTGTAAGCACAGATAACCATGATTGTTTTAAGTTTTTTAATATTTTAAGCATCTTTTTCCTCCTTTTTTTCTATTCCATATTTTAAATATTCTATTTCTTTTAAAAACATTTTTCTACAATCCTCTTTTGATTTGTTTTTGAAATTTTTTATTAAAGCTCTCCTTGTAATCACATTTAACATATCACAGATTATCACCAAATCTTCATGATTTTCTATTTTTAAATTGTTTTTATCTATTTGCTCATAATATTCTATAATATCTTGTGGTTTAGTTTTTCTTACTAAATCAAATACATTTTCATCTGACGATTTTAAGTTTATAAATATTTGTTTAAATAATTCTTGGTCCGGATTATTCGTGAATTCTTCTATCATTGAATCATATAAGAATATATACAATTTGAATATATCTCCATTTGTCTCTTTTACTTTGTCTTTCAGTTTTGTATTTAATTTTTCAGAATTTTCTCTTAATATATATATAAGTAAATCTTCTTTACTTTCAAAATATTGATAAAAACTTCCTCTCGCAATATCTGCTTCTTCTACAATATTTTTTATCGAAACATTTTCTATTGGTGCTCTTGCAAATTCTTTTTTGGCAGCATTTATTACTTTTTGTTGCTTTTCTTTTGAAAGTTTTAAAAATGTTTCTTTTGGCATCTCATCACTTCCTTTCGACAAAAAAATAACACTATGTCATATATTATAATGACACAATGTCACTTTTGTCAATACTTTTATTGTGAATTTTATGTGAATTATTTAGTCACCCAAGCAAATTCCAATATCTCTAGCAGTTTTTACTAAGTCATCATCCATTGTAACTTTTCTTAGGTTACTTTCTGCAGTGTTTCCTGAAACAGCCCCAATTTTTGTATTTCTTCCAACAACATCTTCTAATGAAACACTATCTAATTTTCCATTTTTTAATACTGCTAACACTCCAAATTGTCCATTTAACGCAAGCTCCATAGCTTTAGCTCCATATTTTGTTGATAAGACTCTATCAAATGCAGTTGGGGTTCCACCTCTTTGCATATATCCTAATGTTGTATTTCTTGCTTCTAAACCTGTTAATTGTTCAAGTTGTTTCGCTACTACTTGACCTACTCCTCCAAGTTTGTTATTATCAACTCCTGCTCCATTGTTTCTTTGGCTTGCAACTGTGATTTCTCCACCTTTTGGTGCAGCACCTTCTGCAACTACAACTATACTGAATTCTTTTCCTTTTGCTCTTCTTTCATTTATTTTGTCAACAGCTTTATTAATATCATAAGGAATTTCTGGTATTAATGCAACATCTGCTCCTCCTGCAATTGCTGATTCTAATGCTATCCATCCTGCATATCTTCCCATTACTTCTAGTACCATTATTCTATGATGTGTCTCTCCTGTTGTATGTAGTCTATCTAATGCTTCTGCTGCAACAGATACAGCTGTATTATATCCAAAAGTTATCTCTGTACACGCAACATCATTGTCTATAGTTTTTGGAACTCCTATTACATTTACACCTTTTGTAGAAAAATCCCTTGCTGATTTTTGTGTTCCATCTCCTCCTAGTGTAAATATACAATCAAATCCATCTTTTTTAATATTTTCTACACAGACATCTGATAAATCTTTATATTCAACTTCTCCATTTTCTCCAACTACTTTGTAATTGAATACATTTGCATTTGTTGATGAACCTATTATTGACCCTCCCTTTGGTAATATTCCAGATGCACTTTGGTCATTTGCTGTACTTAGTCTTACATAATTGTTTTTTAATAATCCATTATATCCATCTATAAAACCATAACATTCTACATTATTGTGTTCTGCTGTTTTTATTATAGCTCTTATTACAGCATTAAATCCTGATACGTCTCCTCCATTTGCAAGTATCGCTACTTTTTTTAACATACTAATTCCTCCTATTTGTTTTTTACCTAATCGTAAAAACTTTACCATAACTGGTAAAATTTGTTTCTTCTTTATTATATCAATATTTTATTTTTTTACAATAGTTTTTTGGCATTTTAATATATTTTGTTTTTATTCTTGTATAATCAAACAGGCCTTTGCAACATTTATTGTGTTACAAAGACCTGCTTTAAGCTTATTGCTCAATTTCATTCAAATATCTTTCGAAAACTTTCTCATCAATGCAGAACTCCAGTCCATTTTTCTCGTCGTTCTCTACTGAAAAATCTTCTTCGGTCGCATATTGTGAAAGTGGAACTACTCTTTCGAGTTTGTATTTCGTTGTGTCAAGCATTTGCATATCAGCCATATCAAAATACTCTGTGCCTTTTTTCAAAACAATCGTATTTTGTGATTCTTGCAGACCAGACAAAATTTCTTCCTTTATTTCTTTTGTCATATCTTCTAATGCTTTTTCTGACATTTCGCCTCTTTCTTCAAGAGTCGATTTTACAGCATACAGTAATACATCACTTGCTGTTACACCTTCTGGTAATCCTTCAACACTTAACGGATATCTTTCGGCTTCTTCCCACGTAAGTTCTTTTACAATTGTTGCACAGAATAAATCTGCCAATTTTGCATTCCGTACGTCTTCTAATGTAATCATCTTATTTTTCCTCCTACATAAAGCTTGCATAATGAATTTCATTTAAATATCTTTGATAGCAACCTTCTTCAACCCGGAAATATACTTTTCCATTTTCCTCTTCAAACTCTACATCTCTCACGGTTGCATATCTTGAAACTTTTGCCATATTTCGTGGTTTGTTTTCTGAATCCAGTGTCTTCATTTCGGTTAAATCGAAATATTCATCGCCTTTCTTATACACCACCGTTGGTTTTTCTTCCGCCATTTCTGATAAGATAGCCGTTTTAAGTTCTTTAGTCAGTTCTGGAACTTTCTCGGCAGAAACTAAGCCAGCTTCTGTTACCATATCAATTGACAGATATAATACCTTACTTGGTGACATGTCACTTGGGTAATCTAGTGATTCTCCTATTTTTATTGAACCCACTTCTTCCCATGCCGGTTTCTTTTTGATTGTTGCAAAGAACAGTTCATTTAACCGTGCCTTTTTTACTTCCTCTACTTTTATCATGTTTTTTCCTCCTAAAGTTATTTGAATGAGTCTTTTGCCTTTATTGTAAAGCAAAAATATCAATTTTGACTCATTTATTATATCACGCATTATGTTAATTTGTCAATTTTTCGTGTAATTCTTCTAGCACTTCATCTTTAACTATTTCTTTAAAAACGATAGAAATTTTAGTTCTACTTATATCAATGTTAAAAATCTCTAAACTATTTTTATTGGCAATTTCTAATACTTTATCAAGTATTTCATCTCTTGAACTAATTCCAAAACCAACAACAGAAATTCTAGAAACATCTTTTTTTACAATACTTTTTACTCCAGATGCCTCCATTTTATGTGATATTATAGTTCCAGGATTATTATTGAAAGTAGAACCAGTTATTATTGGAATGTTGTTTTTTTCAGCCATTTCTACACATCTATCATGTAAAACTTTTGCACCCTCACTTGATAATGAATGCATTTCTTCATATGATATATTTTTTAATTTTTGTGCCATTTTTACTTTGTTTGGGTCTGCTGTATAAATTCCATCAACATCAGAATATATATAACATTTCTTTGCTTCTAATGCCGCTGCTAATGCTACAGCCGTTGTATCTGACCCTCCTCTTCCTAATGTTGTTATATTATTATTTTCGTCTATTCCTTGAAAACCTGCAACTACTACAATCTTCCTGTCCATCAGTTCTTTTTCTATTCTTTCAGTGTTTATATATTCAATTTTAGCATTCTGATTTTCTTTATTTGTGTGTATTCCAACTTGCCATCCCATAAGAGATATTGCTTCATATCCTAAATAATTTAATAATATTGCTAATTTACTTGCACTTATTTGTTCTCCTGCACTTAGTAAAACATCCATTTCTCTTTCATTTGGTTTTAATGATAATTCTTCTGCTTCTTTTATTAATCTATCTGTTGTCTTTCCTTGAGCAGAAACAACTACAACTATATTGTTATCCTCTTCATACAACTTTATTGTTTTATTGGCTACTGTTTGTAGTTTTTCATTGTCTGCAACAGAACTTCCTCCAAATTTAATTACTATTGTATCCATAATTTACCTCAATAAAAAATAATAGTAATGATACTTAATTAAATACCATTACTATTATTATATTTTATATGTATTTTTTTGGTTCTTTTCTTTTTGCATAACTTTGCTTTTGAACAGAAAGAGGTACCCTACTAGGGCACCCCTTTCCGCAAATCGAGTCACAACAAGTCTTTATTCTGGTTTGTAGCAAAGCTTTACGTAAGTTTCGTCCTCAGCAGGCTCTACACTGAAATACTGTTTGGTTGAAATTTTTCCGAGAAAAATTTCAAAGAGTTCCTTTCCAATCAACAGATCACCACGTCGTGTGGAGTATTCAATAGACGTCTCGGATCCATCGGTATATGCCACAGTTGCCTCATACGGTGTATGAATCATCCGTAAATTATTTGCTACCGTTTCATATTTGAAGGAAATTGTCTCCAATTCTAAACCTTGAGCATCTGTTAATTCATCGACAACCTTTTCCAGAGTATCAAGCACGTTATTAACTAATTTTTCTGCAATTTCCTCCTGTTTACTTGTTACTTCCTCAACACGCTTGTTGATTTTAGCATTAATTTCTTCTGCTCTTGACTGCATATTTTTTTCCTCCTGTAGTTACTCGGAGGCTAACCCTCCGAGTTTTTAAACAACCCTTCGGGTATACTTGTTTCATAATTAAATTATATCATATTTCCTGCTTTAAGTCAACATAAATATTACATTTATGTAATATTCATTTTTAAATATGCTTCTATGAAGCCATCTATATTTCCATCCATAACACTCTCAACATTTCCCACTTCATAATTAGTTCTGTGATCTTTTACCAATGTATATGGGCAAAAAACGTATGAACGAATTTGACTTCCCCATGCAATATCTTTTTGAACACCTTTTAATTCATCAATAGTTTCTTTTTGCTCTTTTTCTTTTAAATTTAAAAGTTTTGATTTTAACATCTTCATTGCTGTTTCTCTATTTTGAATTTGTGAACGTTCTGACTGACAGGCAACTACCGTATTTGTTGGAATATGTGTAATTCTTACTGCTGATGATGTTTTATTAATATGCTGTCCACCTGCGCCAGAAGCTCTGTATGTATCTATTCTTAGGTCATCTGGATTTATATCAATTGAAATATCATCAGTAATTTCTGGTAATACTTCTAATGATGCAAATGAGGTATGTCTTCTTCCTCCTGCATCAAATGGCGAAATTCTTACTAGTCTATGTACTCCCATCTCACCTTTCATATATCCATATGCATTTTCTCCAATAATTTCAAATGTAACACTTTTTACTCCTGCTTCTTCTCCTTCAAGATAATCTAGTTCTTTTACTTCATATCCATTTTTTACAGCCCATCTTGTATACATTCTATATAACATCTCTGCCCAGTCTTGTGACTCTGTTCCACCAGCTCCTGGATGTAATGTTAATATTGCATTGTTTTTATCATACTTTCCTGATAATAATGTTTGTAATTCAAGTTTTTCGACTTCATTTTCTAGTTTAGCAGTAGATTTGATTATATCTTTGGCAACATCTTCGTCATTATCTAGATTTGCAAGTTCTGTTAGTTCTATAAGATTTTCTGTTTCTTGTTCTGTTTTTCTGTATTGAACAACTTTGTTTTTTATTTGCTTTATTTCTGCTAATATTTTTCCTGTTTCTTTAGAATCTTTTTGCCAAAATTCTTCTTTTACTGTTTCTGCTTCTAGTTCTTGTAATCTATTTTCTAGTTTTTCAATGTCAAAGAGACTCACCTAAACTTTGTATCTTATTTTTTAATATTTCTATTTTCTTTAAATTTTCTTCTAATTCTAACATTTTTTTCACCCTTTCTATGTATTATTCATAGTCTTCCACACTTAATGTTGGATATGTAAATGTTTGTCCTCCATCAGTAAATTTTCCTGATATAAAATGATTTTCATTCATAGTTTTTGAACCTTTTAGAAAATATTTGTATTTTGATTTTTCAGGTATTATGCCATCTCCAATTAAAACCGGATCATCCCATGTTACATCAACTGCATACCATTTTTTATCTAATTTTACATAGTTCCATGCATGATTCTCCGTTTTTCCCATGCTATTTGTTCCTGTTCCTATTACTATTACATTATCAATTCCTACTTCATTCATTATATATTGAAATGCTTTTGCATATCCTTCACATACACATTCTCTTAAAACTAATGCGCCATATATATCATATATATTATTTTTTGATATTGTTGATTCATAATTAATTGTATCTCTTAAATAATTATGTGTTAACTTTATTTTTTCATAATCATTTTTGTCTTTTATATTTTTAACTATATAATCCCTAACTTTTTCTATTTTAGTTTGATATGTATCTATATCTTCTTTGCTGTTAAATCCTTCTGCTAAATAGTTAGGTTTTGAGCCATTATCTATATACACATTATATTTAGTACTTGTAATCTTAATTACTTTTTCTATATTTATATACATACTTGTTGCATTTAAATAAAATATTTCTGGATTTTCATATATTAATGTTTCTATTGCTGATTGGTATTCTTTCTTTAATTTACTTTCTCCATCTGCTTGCGATAATAGTATTTGGAATTCATTTCCAAAATCTATTCTATATGTTCCAGTTTTCATATTTTCTCTACTTTCGTATAATTTATCATATATCTTTTTGGCTGTATCATCTAATTGTTCATATAAATGCCTATATCTATTATCATTAGTTGTAATTGTTTCTGCTGATGTTTTATTATCATCTACTCCATTGAATATATCCACACTTGTGTCAATATTGTCTTCTTCTTTTTTGTCTTTTCCTATTCCTAATATATCTCCGTATCCAACAAAGTCTATTGAAGTAATATCATTTCCTGTTATTTCTACATATGCCACATATCCGAATAGCACAATTGCTCCTAGAATTGCAACCGTTAATAAAATTAATATAAAACTAATTATTTTATCTTTCATACTTCCTCCATGCACTAATTCAATTATATCTTATTTACATATTGTTTTCAAGTTTTTTGAATATTTTTTCATTTTTTGCTAATATTACTAATATGAATTTTAAAGATTTTTTTAGTAATTTATTTAAATTTAATAATTCCGACACATATGACTTTTCTATTATAAATGAAAAAGAAAGTATTTCTAATAATGAAAATGTTAAAGCTCCAGATATGAATTATAAAGTATTCACTGAGATTAATAAAAATTTAGATTTTTTAAAAAGTAAATATAATACAATGATATGTGCTGATATTATAATTAGAGAGTTTAATATGTTTGCATATAATGAAAATCATAAGTGTTTTATCATTTATATTGATGGATTGGCTGATTCTGATTCTAATAATGATTTCATTTTAAAGCCTTTAATGTTTGGAAAAAATAAAAATGTTACGCCTTTTAATGGAAATTTGCTTGAATATGTTGATAATTGCCTTTTACCACAAAATAGTGTTGAAAAAGTCCAAGATTTTCAAGATGTTTTCTCTGGTATAAACATGGGAGACTGTTTACTTTTTATTGATACATTAGATACTGCATTTGATATTGATGTTAAAAGTTACCCTCAGCGTGGAATAAGTAATCCTGAAAATGAATCTGTTATTAAAGGTCCTCAAGAGGGTTTTATTGAGAACTTTAGGACTAATACTGCTATCTTAAGACGTATTGTAAATAATGAAAATCTTGTTATTGAAACTATCCCTGTTGGTAAAATCAGTAAGACAAAATGTGGTGTATGCTATTTGCAAAATATCGCAAATAGTGATTTAGTATCAGAAGCTAAGTATCGTTTAAATAATCTTGATATTGATTCTCTGCTTTCAACAGGTCAATTAGAACAATTAATAGAAACTGATGAAGGTTTTGGAATTCCTCAAGTGTTATCAACTGAAAGACCTGATAAATGTGCAAAGTACCTATTTCAAGGCAGAGTGGTTATACTAGTTAATGGGAATCCCTATGCAATTATTTTGCCTGCAACAATAGAAGATTTTCTTTTTTCACCAGAAGATACAAATTTAAGACCTTTGTTTGCAAATTTTTTACGAAGTGTTCGTATATTAGCAACATTAATTACATTGCTTCTACCTGGTATATATATGGCTATAAGTAACTTTCATCAAGAAATTCTGCCAACTCCGTTGTTATTTTCTATTTTAGCGGCACGAGCAAATGTTCCTTTTCCCGTTACTTTTGAAATTTTACTTATGGAAATTTCTTTTGAACTAATTCGTGAAGCTAATCTAAGAGTCCCATCTCTTATTGGTTCTTCTATCGGAATCGTCGGTGCTCTGATTTTAGGTGATGCTGCTGTTAATGCTGGTATCGTAAGTCCAACTCTTATAATAATTGTTGCCATAACTGGAATAGCTTCTTTCACAATCCCTGACTTTTCTTTTGGTTTTCATGTCCGTGTTTTTAGATTTTGGTTTATAGCTTTAGGCTCTACTGCTGGTTTTTTAGGTATTGGAGCCGGATTATTTATATATGTTTCAATGATTTGTAGTTTAAAATCTTTTGGAGTTCCATATACTACTCCTATTGCTCCTGATGTAAATAGTCCTGGAAATGGAATGTATGTTTCTCCTATTTGGAAACAAGAATACAGAGCAAGTTTTATTTCTCCAAAAAAGCAAAAAGCTCAAGCTAAAATTAGTATGAAATGGAAATCTGGAAAAAAAGAACCTTAATTATTAGACTTTTTCGTCTAATAATTAGGGTTCCTCTCTAAACTATGTTTTTTAATAATTTTCAGCTTTGATTTCAAAATATGCTTTTGGATGACTACATACTGGGCAAACTTCTGGTGCTGATGTTCCAACAACTATATGTCCACAGTTTCTACATTTCCATATCTTAACTTCTCCTGCTTCAAATACTTTTCCATCTTTTACATTTTTCAACAATTTTAGATATCTTTCTTCATGCTCTTTTTCTATTTTAGCTACTTCTTCAAATAAATATGCAATTCTTGTAAATCCTTCTTCTTTTGCTGTTTTTGCAAATTCTGCATACATATCTGTCCATTCATAGTTTTCCCCATCAGCTGCAGCTTTTAAATTTTCAGCTGTTGAACCAATTTCTCCACCATTTAATAATTTGAACCACATTTTTGCATGTTCTTTTTCATTGTCAGCTGTTTCTTGAAATATAGCTGCAATTTGCTCATATCCTTCTTTTTTTGCTTTGCTCGCAAAATATGTATATTTGTTTCTTGCTTGTGATTCTCCTGCAAATGCTGTCATTAAATTTTGCTCTGTTTTTGAACCTTTTAATTCCATATTAATTACCTCCTAATTTACTTTAAATAGAATATCACAACTTCAAATTAATTTCAACATTTTCACGAAAATTTCACATTAATTATTAGTCATTATATGTATATTTTCAACTTTAGCATTCATCTCTCGAGAAACAATATTTTGGATTTGAGCAATTTCATCAGTCTCAATTTTTTCTTTTCCAACAACAACACTTATACTGTCCACATTTACAAATATAACACACTTGTTAAAACCTTTAGTTGAAAGTACATTTTCACATATCATTATAGCATTTTTTTCTTGATTTAACTTTGTGATTTCTTGCGTAACTATTGCTTTTTGCTCCTCAGACACATTAGAATTGTCCAACATCTTTTGATATGTTTCTAATGTTTGTGAATACATTGTGTCTCTTGACAATTTTGACTCTTGAAAATAATCATTTACAGGTTCTTGTTCAGTTTTTTGTTCTTGTTCTTGTTCTTGTTCTTGGTTTTGCTCTTGATTTTGTTTTTGCTCCTTTACTTCATTACTATTAACTAATGTTGCATCTCCAAGGTTTTCATCAACATTATTAGTTGTATCTTGGTTTCCTAAATTTACTGTTTCTAAAGTTTTGGATTCATTCGAAAGATATGCCCAATAACCTGCGGTAACTAACATTAAAGCTAACACATAAATTGCTGCTGTACCTTTTTTGAATTTCATATTTTTCACCTCCTATTCTTAATTTGTTCCCATTTCAAAAACTTGAATTTTATGAACTGCAAGTCCAGTAACAGCTTCAACTGCACTTACGATTGACGACTTTACTGTGGAATCTTTTGCACCTTGAGCCGTTATTATTGCTCCTTCAATAACAGGCATTACGACTTTTTCTGTTATTGGTTTACTTTTTCCTTCTTCATCAGAATAAACTATCTCTTTTTTATTTTCAGTATCTGTTTGTTCCTTACTGACTCCACTCTTGTCACTTTCTTTTATGGTGCTTTCTGATTTTGTTTCATTGTACATAGCAACAATACTACTGCTTTCCGAATATTTTATCAAAACTTTTACTTTGCCTACTCCATTAATACTTGATAAAATCTCCTCCAATTTTTTCTCTAAATTGTCTTGTTCTTCTGTGCTTGTATCTGTTAAAGTTGTTTGAGCTAGTACCTTTGAACTTTGCTTTGTGTTATTTTGACTTTCTTTGTTATCTGTTGACCACATACTATTAATTATAAGTACTGTTATTATTAATATTACTATACATACAATAATATTCTCTATTTGCTTCTTTTTATCTTTTTCCTCTTCTCCCTTTTTAAACAATCCCTTGAACATTTGTCCCTCCTTTCTAATTACCTAATAATTATTTTTACTTTGTCTTCTGATATTTCATATTCTTGTACAAGTTCTTTTACAACTGAATCAACTTTTTCCTGTTCTACTGGCCCTTTTATTTTTACTGTAATCAAATGAATTCCTGCATTTTTCTTATTTGTGTTTAATACTGCATCTACATTGCATTTTTCTACCTCAATTCCTGCTATTTGAAATTTTGATATTGTTGTATTTTCAAGTTCCTCTAAATATATTTTTTCAATTCTCTCATCCATTGATGATTGGTCTATAGTATAATTTGAACTTGATTCATATTTTTCTAAATCGTAATCACCTGATGTTAAAATAGTATCTTTGTTTTTTATAATAGGTGAAATTATGTTAAATAAAATATATATGCCTATAACCATTTGAATATATTTTTTATTTCTATTTTGAGGTAAAATTAGTTCTATAATTGTTGCAATTATTACTGCAAGGACTATTTGTTCCGCCCAAGAACTTAAAAATTGAATCATCTATACATCATCCCACTATTTGAAATTTTAACTACCATTGTAACACCTATTATAAGTATTACTGAAAGACTGCACAAAATTGCCAATAATAATTTAAAGACACCGCTCATTTCTTCTAAAAGCTTTACTATTTTAGTATCAGCTACTGGTTCTACTATAGCTGATGCAAGGCTATACATTATGCTTAAAACTGCTACTTTTATAACTGGTACTATACAAATTCCGATTATAACAATAACTCCTACTGCTCCTACTGCATTTTTTAGAATTATTCCACAACCTAATACACTATCTACAACATCTCCTAATACTTTTCCAACTACCGGAATTAAACTAGAAACTGCAGCTTTGGCTGTTTTTGCTGTAATACCATCAACACTACTACTTAAAGTTCCTTCTAATGATACTATTCCAACAAATATTGTTAAAAATATTCCTAAAAACCATACTACACTTGATTTTAAAAATTTAGAAATTCTTTCTATTTGAATTCTTTCAGTGATTTTCGAAATTACTGAAAATACTACAATTATCAATACAACCGGTATTAATATATTTGCAATTATATTCCCTATAAAATTGCTTACAAATAACAAAATTGGTTCTAATACTGTACTTGTCGTAATACTTCCTGTATAGACCATTAATGTTAATAACAATGGAATTAGTACATTTATAAAACCTACCAAATTACTGGCTGTTTCTTTTATTAATTTAATTATTTCTGTAAAATTTGACATGATTAATGTTACTATCAATATATATTGAACAAAATAAATTATCTGTGATACATTACTATTTTCAAGACTATCTGTTATTGATTTTAATATTCCATGAATTACTACTATTATTAATATACTTATTAGAATTTTTATATTTGAACTAACTTCTTTTCCTAATATTTTTATAATTTTCTTGTATATTGTTTGATTATTGATTTTTCCTTGCATTGCTTCATTTAAAATATCTGATAAATTTGTATTATCCAAAAAATCTCCTGTATATTCTTCTGCTTGACTGATAAAACTCCCTATATTAAATTTTTCTTCTATTGATGACATTATTTCTTCTTCTGTTTCTGCTTGTACTTTTACTGGTATCATTAATATTAGGATAAATATTAAAACTATTTTTTTCATATTAATCCTCTCTTATAATTATGGTAAGATTTCTACAATAAGTTCTAATAGGCTTGATATTATTGGTATTGACATTGCTATAATAATAACTTTACTTCCAATTTCTATTTTGCTTGCTATTGCTTTTTCTCCTGCATCTATACAAATACTAACCGCAAATTCAGTAATAATTGCAATTCCCGTTATCTTTAACAAAATTCCTAGAAACTGTTTATTTATATATGTTTTGTCTGAAATTGATTTTAGCAAATTTATGATTCCTGAAATCTTACTCATTGTTAATGTTAAAATTAGAACTCCAGCAAATATTGAAACATATATGGTATATTCTGGCCTATATTGTTTTAGTATTATTACAATTACTAGTGCGATTAATCCAATTCCAACTATTTTTATTATTTCTTCCATAATTTATATTTCCTCCTAGTAATATCTTATAAATTAAATAAGGTTCTTACAGTCTCAAACAAAGAACTTATTTCTTTTATAACCATTGATAATACTATAACAAGACCAGCCAATGTTGTCATCATAGCTTGGTCTTCTCTTCCAGCTCTTACCAGCACCTGATGTAAAACAGCAACCAATATTCCTATTGCAGCAATTTTGAATAATAAATTTATATCCATCCTTTATTTCCTTTCTTTAAAATAAAATAATAACAAACACCAATCCTGCAACAATTCCTAATGTTTTATACATCTTCTGATTTTTCTTTCTCTCATCTTCTGCATT
>ENA-OROK01002260-OROK01002260.1-human-gut-metagenome-genome-assembly--contig:-NODE-2260-length-16863-cov-4.791642_pt1 | contig 16863 bp, 12 predicted proteins | sample MGYA00242127_ERZ509046 | MGnify/ENA primary metagenome ERZ509046 (study PRJEB26280, sample SAMEA2338728) | human gut metagenome | biome: human gut; feature: human-associated habitat; material: faeces... | reverse complement strand
ACATTTACAAATAGCGCACAAAAAGTCCAATATGTTGTACTAAATGATCGTTTTTTCAATATATAAAACGATATATAAAACTACTAGCAATGTCACACTTATATAAAAAAGGCCCAAGCAGCATTTTGTTGCTTGGGCCTTTTCCGCTTTAGAAGAAAGGAATATGTCTGAAAAAGCTGTCGCTTTTTGCTGCTATCTCTTTTCGCGTGTGATTTCAATTATTCTTTAGCTATTGTTATCGCTGTAGTTATTTCATTCTCTCGTATAGAACGTTCAATCAGCTCCACAAAGGGCTTCTTCAACAGCTTCATGTTACAATATGCCGCCAATGCCAGCCATACAATCAACCACAAGAAACCCAGCTTTAAGAACAGCTCTGAATTGAAAAAGAATAATGTAATGGGAATACCATTGATAATGGCAGCTGCTAAGGATCGGATGCGATTTGACATCGCACAAATAAATGCATTTTTCAGGGTGTTACCAACCGTATTGTAAAACTTCGCTTGCAACGGAAATACCCATGCCAATGCCATTAAATACAACACAACCAAGATGCACAGTACAATTCGCAAAACAAGTGCAATCATATTTGCGATCTGCAAGGATAACAGCAAGCTGCAAATGAGGATCGCACCGATCACACAAAACGAAATCCATAGCGCAGTTGCCTGTTTAAAGTTTGATTTGAATGCTACAAAAAAACCTCTCACAGAGTGACCTTCCCCATTCTGCATTCGAAGCACAGAGTCATACAAGGCTGTAGTCGCTGCACCAAATGTAATCAACGGAATAGAGCAAAAAAAGGTCAAGATATTCAGGATAAGCAAATCTCCAGCAAAAGACAGTCCTTGCATAAGTGGAGAATCCATATCAAAAAGCTTTTTCATTGACGTTCCCCCTAAACATCTTGTTTGGTTTTTTCTTACATTTCGTGATGAATGAACGAAACCTTCAATGCTTCCTCTGATTCTCCATAAATGCGGTCACACAAAGGGGTCTCTGACCCATCCGACTTGCGGGCAATAATCAGATCTCCTGCCCATTCAACGAAGCCAGTCTGTTCCGTAAGTGCGCCTACCAAAGCCTTTCTCCGTCTATTGGAGGAGAAGCGAATCTTGATTGGCTTATCGGTTTCAACAACCATTGTTACAAATGCTCCATTATGCAGATACGGTGCAAGGCCACTTTGCTCGATCACAATATCCGTAGATTCTTCCGGGATGTACAGGTGCATCTTCACCAGGTTATTATCGCCTGACAAAGAAATGACAGCGCTATTCTCATAAGGATACCGAGACTGAATTCTTACTGCCAACTTCTCTGTTCGGAATTCACCGGACACATAGTTGGTTACATAAATATCGTCGCCATCCAGCAGAACAGCATTGCCCGCTGCGCTACTCAAGCCCTCTGCACCTCTCATAGAGCAGCACCAGGAAGCCTCGAACAGTCCCTCTTTCACCTGCAGGAACACACCACTTTCCTCGGTGCCGGAGCACATATCGCAGCCGAATCCGCCATTGTATCTTTGAGAAGCAAGGAAAGCATTAAAATAGATCTTGTTGGCCACCACCACATATTCCGCTTTCTTTGTGAAGCGGAACAGATTCATTGCAACCATGTAAGAATCTACGATTGCGCAAGGTTCCGTCCAGAAGGGTCTCCCAAACCAGTTGTAGTTTGCATAGTTCTCTGTGATACCCTTTGCAAGATACAAGTCAAACAGTTTTACTGCAAAGGCAAGAAGATGTTCCTTCATGCTGGCTTCATAATAACGAAGCACACCGCGAAGGGCAGACAAGGTTGCGTGCGTCTGCACAGAACTTGCCACAAAGTCAATGGCAGAAAACACCTCAAACATTTCATCCAAAAGGCTCTGCAGCTCTTCTCCACCAAAGATCTGATAATACTGTGCAAGAGCATCAAAAGAAATAAATGCGCAACCAATATCCGTAGACAACATCCAACCATGCGTGTCTTCGGTCGCAATGTGACCTGCAGCACCACCATCCAACATTCTGCTACCCGGCGCAACAGGATAAGATGCGAAGCGGCCTCGAAGCGGCAGATACAAATTTTCAACAATCCTCTTTGCCATAACACGGAATCTATCTTCTTTTTTCGCCAAATAGAGTTCCAGGATAGCCCGTAGCAGCCAGTTATGTCCAGATAACTGCTGCTCGTTTATGATGCCAGAAGGATAAATATCTTTCAGGTATCCTAACTCGTTCCACTCGCCATCCAGAGCATCTACGATTGCGTCCAAATAAGCTGCTTTGCGTCCAGAAAGGCTTTCATTCAAACACAGAGCCAGCATGGTTCTGCCTTCCCAGTCTCCGGGCCATCCCTGTTTATCTGAGCCAAAAATATCTTCCGGCCGATACATCGGTGACTCCAAGCGAGAATAGTTTCTGCCCACACGGAAAGCCAAATCACCAGTCAGGGTGATGTTTTTACATTCAATTGGTTTCATATCAACATTTGACCTTTCCAAAAATTTGTGCCAACCAGTAAATAACATGAGAAGCAAAGCCATGGCAGCAGCTTGCTGTTGCCAAATTATGCTCCCAAAGAGTGCCTGTCTGTTTCGCCATAGGTGTAAAATAACCCTTCATATCCACCAGGAGCTGTTCATACTGATTGTCTAAATACAGCAGTTCCAAACGCAAATAATCACCAATAAAGGCATTGGCCGGTGCTACCATGGGATATACATCAGCCGGACGGTGGGGGCCAAAATCATTTACCAGGGTATTCCACAATTCGGGATACGCTTCCTTAGTGGCAACGCCTGTGAAGAACGCAAAATACTGGCAAACTTCGGAAATATCTCCCGGATTTTCCAAAGTATCTCCTTGATAGATTTCATGATCCGTAAAGAACTCGCCGTTAAAAGAACGGTTACGGACAGTTTCCATCAGCTCTCTGCTTTGTGCTGCCAATTCTTGGTCTGCATACAAATTGGCCACCGCCTGCAGCATTCGAGCATACAGCATATTACTGGGGAAATTGATATCCTGCACCCAATCGTTCGCGGCAGACCACTCTACAAATACCCAGCTATCCAGCTTTTCCAGCAAACCATCTGCATTTTCATACCGCTTAAAGTATTTCACAATGCCGTATACGCAATCCCTCGCCTGCTCTAATAGTTCTGCATCCTGGGTTCTTTGGTAATACTCTTCCAACTCCAAAACATACCACATGATCCAGTTAGGGATATGCTCTCCGTTATAATGGTCCGCCGGATAGCACATGGGCAGCGCACCCTCCGGCAAACAGGGGAATTTTTTGAGCATCAGGAAATTCTTTAAAAAAGCTTTTTCCAACACACTCTCGCCGGTCAGCACATGCTCCACACGGGCAGTAAAGAAACTGTCGCACAGCCAGCCTGCCCGTTCTCTGGACGGGCAATCGTAAAACATATCGATTGCATTGGCTTGATATGTTTCCAACGCGGCTTGGTAGATCAGTTTTAAATCCGCGTCATCCGGCAGCGCAGCCGCATACAGGGCATCCGGATGCTTGAACTGAATCATGCTGATATCACTGATCTGGGCTTTCCCTTTGACGATAAACTTTATGTACTTCATGGTGTATGGTTCAAAAGAGATGATCTTATGAACACCGGGTTCCACATAGTACTTCAGCACATTGCAATTTGTCAGCCGCAAAAAATCTACATCGCCATCTGTGAGGATTTCATCAAACAACACATACACCGTACAGGGCTTCTCGCAAGAAATCGAGAATTTCACAAAACCCGTCATATTAAACGGATACTCCATGATTGCATATGTGTTATTAAGATTCAGTTCGGTTTGTTTCGGATCTAATACCGGAATTGCAGTATATCCGAACTTCTGAATTTCATCGGACAGAGGCTCGTCCAATTCCTTCATGGGAAAGCCTTTCAAAAGGGGGCTGATGTTGAGAAGTGCGCGGTCTCTGATAGGGTTTTTGCACCCTTGCCGGAAATTCACATCACCCTGCGCCACCATTCCGATTGCAGGTGTGTCTTTATATTGCGAAAATCGGACGTCCCTGGGAATATAATTTTTGGTCTCAGCAATCGCAATTGGAACCGGTTTCCAGTGACCAAATCCATTGAAGAAAATCTTTTCCTCACTATTCAAACGGTATACTTCTGCAAAAGTACGCTGGTAGCTATACCGTTGGACCTTTTGAACACGTGTCCCTAAATAGTAAGGAAGAAAGTCGCCTGTGTCACCGGTCCATGCAATACACGCATCGCCGCAAACAATCTCAGCAGTTACAAAAGGAGCCTGATCCAGGACAGCAAAACTGTTGATGTTTGCACTTACAGTCTTTAATACCACCGTATTAAAAGATCTGTTCAAGTAAGCATCCAGGGAGATGGCATCGACTTTAAAAAAGCCGTGGGCTGCTTTGGCAGGACCAAAGACAACGAAAGTCTCATTTACCCACAACTGATACTCACAGGATGTGGCAATCACCAACTGTATATCCGTTTGCTTTGAAACCTGACAACGGAAATAGAGTTCGTAATTTTTTTCTTCAAACTTATTTTCTTCCCAAACAGGACTCGCTTTCTTAAACATAACAGCCCTCTCTTTTGTTATTGCGCAAAGTATAATCTGTTTTATTTCCTATTACGGCTGAAGTTGTTTCAATCTTTGAATGTACTCAACCGTCATATTCCAATACATATCGTTGTCAAGAACACCATTCTCATCCCGCCACTGCATATTGGCAGCAAGCATGGATGTATCCGCCGGCGCGATCGCTGTTTCTTCGGCATATTCATTAAAAGAATTGATCAGAACAATCTCAGGTAGCACATCTTGTGCCAGAACGATATCCCATCCACTTGCAGAGTAGTATGTACCATGATTTCGAAGTACCGGCGTAACACCTAAACCATTATCCCAACCTGGCATGACGACCATGACTTCAGCATCCGGGATTGTTCCGGTTCTGACTTCCCAACCGTAGTTACCCTTCTGCGTGGGACTGTGGGCAAATCGCATTGTAAAATGATCAGAAGCCGTTTTATCTCCCGTCCATGCCCTCCATGCAGCTTCATCTTCAGGGATGCAGTATACAACCAGCAAAGGTTTTCCATCTACTGTGAAGTAATTTCCGGAGCCGTATTCCTGTACAAAGCGTTCCCATACAGCTGCTGCCTCTTCTTCAATTTCTGCCGGATTATGCGACCATTGTACGCCACCGATCGCAATTGCATACTGAACCGTTCTATTGGTGGAGTCTTGATTCCACAGTCTAATTTCATCCACTACTTTGCAAGCGCGGTTGTAGATGTAATAGTCATCTACATACAGGTGGTTGGTTTCGTCAAGCAGCAAGAAATCAATCTGTGCATCTTCACACATTTGCAGATGCTCCCGGATAACCGCAGTTTCGCTACTGTCGTATTGACGATACTGATTTCCTACTTTGGGTATATAGGAAATTCCCCAAGCATCCCATGTGTCGTGAATATTGGGTTTCGCTGCCCGGTGCTGTTGTACTTTCCACGTACCTGTTGAAGCGTAGAAGCAAACTACATGCTTGTAACCATCAAAGTTATCATCCACATTTGCCAAGAACATAGCACTGCTATCATAGGCAAAACCTGTATTTAACACCTGCTCTGAAACATTCAGGGAAGTCGAGAAGTTTCTGGAAACTCTTCCATATACATCGCCTGTTAAGCCGTCACCATTCACATCAGCATTAAAATACACGATGGGATCTGCATATCCATCACCATTGGCATCATCTGCAAAACGGAATGTGGCACCAACACCATGGCCGGTCGTCCACACTTTACCCGGTCCATAGAAATAACTGCCATTAGACAGATAGTAAGTCCATGTGCCATTGGTATAGACAACCGCATCTGCTTTTCCGTCTGCATCCACATCGGTTGCAAAGATGTCTTCAATGTTTCCGGCCATATTTGTCATAAAGGTGTTTTCTGTTCCAAATTGGGTATTCCCTGCAAAGCAAACCTTCCACGTACTGTTTGCAATACCATGCAAATCTTGCTTACCGTCGCCATTGACATCAGCAAACAAAATAGTACCTTCTGGACTAAATCCGGATTTCCACAAGGAATACTGCAGGAAAGAGGTTCCATTGGAAAGCGACACATACCAGTCGCCAATAGCGCCATCCTGATTCACATCCGCATTAAAGGCAACGATTGCATCAACTTTTCCATCACCGTTGACGTCCGCCAGAGCCTGCTTGGTTGATCCTACGCCATGCCCTTGTATCCAGTTACTGGGTGCAGCAAAGGCTGTTCCGTCAGAAAGTGCCACTTGCCATGTGCCATAGCTGTAAGCAACCGCATCCTCTTTACCATCACCGTTTACGTCGCCTATAAAGGGCGTTGCATTTGCGCCAAACGATGTGACCCATGTTTCATTTGTAAACTCATTTTTCGCATACCACGTGCTGTACCATGCTCCAATTTTCGAGGTGCCTTCATTCACATTCGCACTTGCCGGTGTTACAAGCATAGCGACCAAGAACATTACGCAGATACAGACCAAAGCGAACCGCTTCTTGTGTGTCATAGTAATAACCTCCTATTTAGTTTACATGATTATTATACTTTTTGACGGCTTTCTCTAACAGATACAACCCACAGGTTTTCTATCGCAATTCACACCTCCCCAAGTTTCCTGTTTACATAGGAAACAGCATTTTCACCTGCGTTCCCTTTCCGGGCGCAGATTTAATATCAATTTCAAAGCCATTTTTATAATGCAATTCCATCCGCTTTTTGATATTGCTAATTCCATAGCCAACTTCACTTGTTGCGGTAAATAAATGGTTCAATTTATGCTCGTCCATACCAACACCATTGTCGCACACAACGAAACACAGTCTTTCATTTTCAACGTTTCCATAAATCTCCAGTTTTCTCGGAGCCTCACGCTTAGCACGCAAACCATGAACAATGGCATTTTCTACGAACGGCTGTAGAAACAGATTTGCACATCCCACATTCAAAACAGATGGATCCACATCGATTTGGACGTCAATATCCAGTTCATAGGTATACTTCATAATCTCAATATAATTGGATACCATTTCGATTTCGCTTTGCACCGTGCTGTTCGCGCTTCCTCGGTTGAGGTAATTGCGGTAAAATCGGATCATATTATCCGTTACTTTCTGAATAGAAGTACTTCCTAGTTTCTTTGCGTTCCAACTGATCGCTGCCATTGTGTTATAAAGAAGATGTGGATTAATTTGGGCACGCAAAAGATCAATCTGCAAAATTGCCTGGTTATACTCGTACCCTTGTTCCCTGCTTTTGTAGTTTCTCAATGAATTGATCATGTAATGCAAATGCCGGTCCAGGCGTCCTACCTCGTCATTTCCCTCAATAACCGGCAAATCATACGTAGGGTCCTTTTCCAGTATCTCAACATGATTGGTAATTTTTCGCAGGCGTTTCGTAATCTGCTTTGCTACCAACAACGAAATACATACCGCTAAAACAAGGCCTACCATAATCAGTATCGCAAACAACCGGGTAAAGGGTTTAAGTTTCCCCAATATTTCCTTGTTATCCACAACCATGGAGAGCTTCCAGTCCGTCGTTGTTAGCTGCGTGTTCTTACACAGGTATGTAGCCTGCCCTTCCACACTAATCAAGTTTCGTCCGTCACTGTTGTCCTGTTCAAACAAAGCTTTTTGATTTTCCTCGAAAGCAGCAGCGATGGATTGGTCGTTCCATACTAAGCCATCGTTATGCTGCAAAACAAGGTAAGCGTTAGACATGTTGTTTGCCTGCTCCATGATGTGCTGCATTCTGTTGACAGGAATATATACCGACAGGATTCCCAAAAACTCTTGAGTTCCAAAGTGGATCAAGGCACGATCATACACCAAATAGGCATCTCCTTTGGAACCGGCATCATAGCGCCATTGATTGCGGGAGGTTAGGGACCGAAGTGTAACAGCCCACTCTTCCTCTGCGATCCGTTCATAAGGGTGCAAATATGTTCCGTCAAAAGGAAGATCCTCGTTTACGGCGTAGATTCTGACCGCAACATTTCCCATGCGCAGATTTTCAGGAACAATACTTCCCTTATCATCTATCATAGAATCATAGAAGGTTGCCTCTACATATTGACTCACCTTGGAAATTGCATCAACTTTCTCAGAAGCCGTGTGATACTCAGTCCGCAGCATTTCCTGGAACATAGCATTGTAAAACAGGATATCGCTCTTTTGCGCATACCATTCCAAATTGGTATCAATGCCATACCGGGCCTGTTCCAAATTCTTATCCATCATGCTATATTCGCTGTCCAGCAAGGAATTGTAGCTGCTATAGTAGGAAACTACACCGATGGGAATCACGACGATCATCAGTAAGAATATATATGTAACACATAGCTTCTTGCTAAATTCCATGTTTAGAATAAGATTCCGCAGTTTACCCTTCATTTGGAATCGCCCCCTCCCGACACCATTCTGTATTCCTTAGGAGTCAGGCCCGTGTTGGTTTGAAACAGTTTTTTGAAATACTGTTCATTTTTATAGCCGACCTGATACGCAATGTCTGATTGACGCAAATTGGTTCCTTTTAATAGTTCTTTTGCCTTATGGATTCTGGACTGAGTGAGGTATTCCAAAATCGTACTTCCAGTCACTTGCTTAAAAAGATTATTTAAATAATTCGGGTTATAATGTAGCGCCTCAGCCAGTTCTTTGATTGTGATCGGCTCGCTAAAATTGTCCGCTACATATCGCTTTACTTCTTCCACCGTCTTCTGGCTCTTTATATTTGATCTTTTCTCATTAACAGCATCTACTGCAGCTAAAATGATTTCTTTCAGTAAAATCCGCACTTCGCTAACGGAACTGCTCTTCAGAACACGTGTCCATACTCTTCGAAGGCTTCCCGTCGCCTCAAACAAAGAAACATCCAAATCGTTAAAACGAATCTGCAGTTTTGAAATCAGCAGCAGGCATGCATTTTTCAATTGACCTGTGCTTCTTGAATTCTGATACAAAGAAATCAGTTTATTGATGGAATTATCTATATCATCCGTCTGCAAGTTCAAAACTATATTGCAAATTTCATCACAGACAGAATTCATTTCGGAGTCATCTTCAAAATCCAATGTCATCTCATCTTCAAAAAAAATCTCACTGGCACTGGACTTCAATCTTGTACCCATTAGTTGGCGCAATTGTTTACAAACGAAACCAGACCTCAGCAAATTGTCATATGCCGCACTTACGATTGCTAAATACTGAACACCTTTGGCATCCAATGTTTCCAATCCCTTCAGCATCGTTTGCATAACCGAATCGGCAGTAATGTCGTTTTTATAGAAGAGGAACTGATAACGATTGTAGGTATCACGACACCAAATAAAAGGGATCTGTTCACTTTGCTGTTTTATGTTTTTTTCCAGTTCTATGGCAATCATTTCGCCGCTTGTATAGTCACCAATCTGCACAAGTTCTGCGTCAAGGACAACCACAACGTAGTGACTGTCCATGAGATCAATTTTAAAATACTCGCTTCTTTGCCGAATTGCCTGCAAAGACAATTCCCCACCAAAAATTGCGCGGGCAAAGCGCTCCTTCAAAAGCGGTCGCATTTCGTTCAGCAATTCGCTGTACGCGTTGCTTATCCTATCCGTTTCTTTTTCCTTCTGCAGCTGTGAAATAACATTCTGCAAAACGGAACACATTTCATCCGGATTGATGGGTTTCAAAATATATGCACTGGCATTTAGATCGATTGCATCCTTTACGTACGCAAACTTATCATAAAAGCTGAAAAAGATCGGTTTGATATTCGGATGCTTTTTCAGCACATTTCGCACAAATAAGATTCCATCCATTCCAGGCATCTGGATATCAGATAAAACAATGTCCGGGACATTGCGGTCAATTTCACGCAAAGCATCCTCTGCATTGTCATATAGGCCTATGATTTCCAGCGGGAGACCACTGTCTAAAATGATGCTCTCTGCTTGACTGCGCTCCACGTGAAAGTCATCCACAATTATGATTTTATACATGCTATCGCCTCCATGATTTATTAAGCAAAGTATATAACGAAAATGACTTCACAGCAAGCTTAGGATCTTATCCAAAAACTGCCTCCTGGTAACAGGAGGCAGTTCAGGATTAGATATTAGCCGACCAGATTCTTAAACAGAGGAGTCATTTCGGCAATTGCAGCCTCATAGCCGCCGTTTTCTACGAAGTCAGCAACAATGCTTTCCCATGCAGCATCGAACTCTGCATCGGTCTTGGTATCGAACAGTTCAGCCATCTTCAGCTTGGTAACGCCCCAGTAGTAGTTGCTACAATTGGAAGCAGCCTCACCGCTTGCGGACAGAACGGTGCCGTCACGGCACAGTTTAGCAGTGGAGATGTAAGCATAGGTAGCAGTGTAAGCATCCATCTCAGCGGGATAGCTGTAAACCCAGCTCTCGGTGTTCAGAATGGGCATGGGAGCACAGAGGAATGCCTTGGAGGTATAAGCAGCAACCAGGTTGAACTTGTCGTACAGACCCAGCTTTTCAGCACTTACGCCCTCAGCGGTCTCGCTGCCGGAGCTAATAGCTGCATACAGAGCCTCATCAGCCCAAACTCTGTTGCCATTGGCATCAGTGGTATACAGGCCAGCAGATTCGGGACCCCAGGTAGTAATCTGCTGTGCTTCTTCAGTCTGGAACCAGTCGAAGTAGGTCAGCAGGCGCTCGATGTCCTCGAAATCCTTGTTGATCATAATGTTGTAGTAACCGCCAGGATAAGAGGGGTCAACATAGGAGATGTCTGTGTAAACAGGTGCGGGCCAATCGAAGGGATGCAGATCGTTGGTTGCGCTGGCAGCCTTCAGAGCATCGCGGGTAGCGGTTACATCAGGAATCTGGAAGGTAACGGCAACACGGCCGGACTGGACCTTCTCCTGGTACTGCTCGGTCTTCTGGATCAGAAAGTCGGGATCCAAAATACCGTCCTTCAGCCACTTGACGATGACCTTGTAGTATTCCTTCTGACCAGGGTTCATAATGAAGCCAGAAGCTTCGCCGGTGGTCTCGTCATACATGAAGCCACCGTTACGGCTGAACAGGGAGCTGATGTGGTACAGGCCCCACTCAGGGATGGACAGGGGGTAAACAGGCTTGCCGTCAACAGTCAGATTCAGGTCCTTGATTGCATACAGCAGAGCTTCAAAGTCCTCAAAGGAAGCGATTGCGGGATTCAGTGCGACATCTTCATCAGTAATTGCACGGGGATTAGCGTCCAGGTCAGCCTGCAGCTCAGCCATGCTGGTAAACTCGTAACCCAGCTTAGTCAGAATGTCTTCCTGAATAACCCAGGTCCAGTTGACATTGGGCTGGTAATACAGGTCGCCATCGATCTTAGCCATAATTTCAGCATTGCCCTGGTCGATTTCCACGGAGCTGTAGGGAATGGCAACGATCTTGCCATCAACAGACAGAGAATTCCAACCGGTATCGGAAATGTACTTATCGGTCTCAGTCATAACGCCAATATAGTCGGACAGATCAGCAAATGCGCCAGTTGCATAAGCAGAAGCCACCTGGTCATTGGTAACCAGAACTACATCGGGCAGGTTGCCTGCAGCAACCATCATATTGATCTGCTCCATGGGAGTCTGACCAGCAGAGTGTGTGACTTCAGCAACGGAGATGCCGAACTTTTCCTCAACCCAAGGAGTTACGATATCGTCAGGATTATCGAAACCGTAGGGTGCGGAAGCATGAACAGCATCCAGGAAGGTGTACTCCAGGGGCTCTTCTGCAGCAGGAGCATCAGCAGCAGGAGCATCAGCAGCGGGAGCATCAGCAGCGGGAGCATCAGCAGCGGGTGCATCGTTGTTGCCACATGCAACCAGGCCAAAAACCATGACCAGAGCCAGCAGCAAAGCAAGGATTTGGGTAAAGCGCTTCATTTTATTTTCCTCCATTTTATTTTTTATGATCACGGCTTTTGCCGAAACCAACGCAGATAGTTTATCCCTTAACCGCACCAATCATCATGCCCTTCACGAAATACTTCTGCAGGAAGGGATAGACGCAGATAATCGGGATCGTTGCCACAATAACCGTTGTCATCTTTACAGCCTCGGCAGTTACGCTACTACCACCAGTCTGCGCCATTCGCATAATCTGTTCGATTGTTGTAGCCTGAGATTCAAGAATGATTTTATATAATAGGGATTGCAGAGTTTCCAGCTTTTTGTTACTGATAAACAGCAGCGTATCAAACCAACTGTTCCACTGATCCACACCAATGTACATGGCAACTGTAGCAAGGATTGGTTTACAGGACGGAAGCACGATTCGGGTAAACACCTGGAATTCTCCAGCACCATCAATTCTCGCTGCCTCCTCCAAGCTGCTGGGCAGCTGTTCAAAAAACACCTTCATCAGCAACATGTTAAATACACCGTATGCCGTAGGAAGAATATACACAAGGAAACTGTCGGTAAGATGCAGCTTTGTAATTGTAACATAGTAAGGAAGTGTACCGGCACTAAAGTACATAGGAATCACGAAAAACGGGATCATCCACTTTCGGCCAACCAGATCTCTCTTGGAAAGCGCGTATGCTGCCATACTGGTAACTGCTAAATGCAGCACAGTTCCCAACACCGTACGAGATACGGAAACAAAAAACGCCTGCAGAATTCTATCGTTTTGAAATACAGAACGGTAGTTTTCCAGAGTGACTTGTACAGGCAGAAGAATCAACTGCTGAGAGCTTGCAGCAGAACCTGTGCTGATGGAATAAATGAACACATACCAGAAAGGATAGATGGTAACTAAGCAAAGTAGAACCAGACAAATCCGCACAATCCATGGTATTACTTTATCAGGCAAACTATTTGTACGCATTTGAACCTCCTTAGATAATGGACTGTCCATCATTTACTTTTTTGGAAAGTTTCAGGCTAATCAAAACAAGCACAATAGAGATAACCGACTGTGTCAAACCAATTGCCGTGGCGTAGGAGTAGTTGCCCATGCGCACACCCATCTTATACACAAAGGTGTCAATCGTTTCTGCGTTTGTTGCAACCATTGCGTTCATCATATTAAAGACAGCATCAAAGCTAACACGCATCATATTGCCGACATTGATAATGAGCATCAGCACCGCGGTAGGCATAATGCTGGGGATTGTAATATGCCACAGCCGCTGCATTTTAGTAGCACCGTCTACAATAGCCGCCTCATAAATCTGAGGATCAATACTTGCAATCGCAGCAAGATAAATGATTGCGTTCCAGCCGATTTCTTTCCAAACCATAACAATAATCAATATGGTTTTAAACATGCTGCCTTCGCGCATAAATGCAACAGGGTCTTTACCGCATAGCTTCAAAATATAGTTCACAATGCCAGAATCCACATCCAGCAAGCGGTATACAAGCGTTGCAATGATAACCCAGGAAATGAAGTGAGGCAAATATGTAATTGTCTGCGCCATCTTTTTTGCAAAGGGTCTTTTCACCTCATCCAGCATAACGGCCAGAATAATGGGAGCAGGGAAACCGAGCACCAAGTTCAACACGCTGATCTGCATTGTATTTTTGAATGCATTAAGAAAGTTTTTATCTGTCAGGAAATCCTTAAAATGCCGAAAGCCTACCCACTCGCTTCCCAAAAAACCATCTTTGACTTTATAATTCTGGAATGCCATGATCAAGCCAGTCATAGGCAAATAGGAAAACAGGATCAAGGTAATTACCGCAGGAATCAAAAACAGATAATACAGTCTCTGCTTTTTCATTTTCGCAAGTGTATTTCCCCGATACACTTTCTCACGCTTCACAACACATGTACTCATACGATCACCTCGCAATTATTTTCGCAGAAAATGAATATTTTTTGAACACCCATTACACAGATAAACTAATACAATTCACATCTTTCTTTCGCACGGTCTGTGAATTGGTTATACATATCTCACCCACACCACTCCGCTATACTTTTACTGTCAAATCCGCATAAAAGTAACCTTGTTCACGATTAGAAAAAAGTGAACAAGGTTACTTTTATCATTCTTTCCCTTTTTTGCGATACTCTCTTGCAGATAATTCTACTGTTTGCTTAAAAATCCGTGAAAAGTGATTGTAGTCGGCAAAGCCGGTGGCGAAGGCAATGTCAGTAATAGGCATATCCATTTCGGTTAACATTCGTTTTGCGTGTTCAACCCGTTGCTTGCGAACATATTCAGCAAGGCCACAACCTAAATAATCCATAGAAAGCTCGTAAATTTTCGTACGACCAATTCGAAAAGCGGAACAGATATCATCCACCGTAATGTTCTCCGACAGATGTGCTTCAATGTAACAATCGATCTCCCGAATAAACTCCGATTTGCTGGGGACTACCCAACGGTTTGTCATTACGTAGGCCGTGATGGCCTGCAAGACCGTTGCGGCAGCATTTAATTCCCGTTGGGATTTGATAGGGATACTGTCCACTTCGTGGGCAAGCTCTGGGTTACGCCGTTTGATTTCTTTCTTGGTTTCCTCACTGGTTTCCTTGGGGATGATCTGACCGAACATAACATAGGCCAGCACAGGTGAGATCAGTCCTCCCTGTACCGTGCCCAACTCTGTGCTCAGCTTTTTTCCATCTTCCATTACTCCACCAATGAGGAATCTCTTGATGTAGCGAATGAAGTTCTTGTCCGCTATGTCATGTTCCAGAAACCTGACCATCCAGTCGTGGTCGATGTTATCAAAGAATCCCTTAATGTCCGCGTCCACCACATAGTTCACCTTGTCTGCCATGATGTGTTTGTTCACTTTCTGAATTGCATCATGACAGCTTCGGTTGGGGCGAAATCCATAGGAAAAGTCCTGAAACTTCGGTTCGTAGATGCCCTCCAGAATTTCCTTGAATACTCCCTGCACCACCTTATCCTCAAAGGATGGGATGCCCAGTCCACGCATTTTTCCGTTCCCTTTCGGGATATAGGCTCTGCGCACCGGGTAAGGTTTGTAGGAGAATTGCTTCATTCTTTTCAGAAGGTCTTCCAAATTCTCATTTAGGTTTTCCCCATAGGCTTCTTTCGTCATACCGTCCACACCAACTGCTTTCCCTTTCGGTTGGCAGCTGTAGGATTTTGCCAGCGTTTCCTTGTTGACGAACCGCATCAAAGACTGAACTCTGCCGTATTTCGCTGCGAGTTCCGCTATTTCTGCTTTCTCTTTTTCCATCATTGTTTCCTTGGTCTCCTGTACCTGATGTTTTGTCAGCAGAAGCTTTCTGTTGTCCGCCCCTTCCCTCCGGTGTCGTTACTACCTTCTTCGGTACTATGGGCGAATCCGATTCCTCAGCAGCCTTCGTTTGTACTCACCATTGCATTGGTCGATACTCTCTACCGCAGTTTTTCTGCGGAGCCGCCCAGGCCTCCCGGGTATGCAGAATATAACAATGTCAGGTATGCCATGCTCTTGGACTCCGGCGCGTTTTCACAGTCTCGCTTAACGACTGTTCCTTGTTGGCGACTGACTGAGGTACACAACCGCCCCACGCAATCGATTCTATAACGGAGCTCTATCACTTCACGCTTTCGCATTACGGCGTTCCTGCTCTCTGTCCTACGCTTAAACACCATCGTTGGCCTTTGGTGCTCCAAGGACTCGATACCGGCGGTTCGCTAAACCTTACCGGGTCGGATTCCCACCGACTATATATTCCGCACCGAACCGGCGCACACCTCCTTGTACCTATTGTAAGAAAAACGGGGCGAAATACAAATGTGTGGATAAAACAATCACGCATCACTTCCGTGTCTCCAAGGAATAAAGTTTGACTTTTGGATATGTAAGCGGTACACTTTAACTGTAATTCTTTCATAGGTGGTGCTAAAAAATGAAACCGTGTCGCCAATTCTTTGAAAAAGTAGTACAATTCCTAAAAAAACGTTGGTGGTACATATTTATCTTAATTATTAGTACTTTGTATGTTCTGAAATATAGGTATGAGATTTATCAGTTGAAGGAACTTAATGCGCAAAACCTAGTTTTCATTTTATGGTTGATTCTTTTGGGAATGCCTTTGTTTTCAGAAATTGAAATTGGAAGCATCAAGCTGAAAAAGGAAATTGAAAAGACGAGAAATGATGTGAAAGAATCTGTCAACGACCTAAAGTACCAGATTCTTGAAATGAAGGTTACTAATTCAAACACATTTGTCGTGAACAACCCGCCTCTTCCTTCTAAAGATGAACTTTCTCAAATGCAAAAAAACACTAAGTATGACGAATCTACGCAAGTAACAACGTCGGATTTTAATATTTCCGACGATAATGTCTATTTATTCCAGGTTCGTTTATCACTAGAAAAACAACTGTCTGCGTTGTGTAACGTTTTTGGATATGACGACCGTAGGTCTATCTACTCAATGGCTCAGTTTTTGGTTCAACATGAAGTCTTCGATCGGAACACTGCGGGTCTTATACGTGAAATAATAAACATCGCTAATCGCGGAGTGCACGGCGAGATCATTGATGAGGATTACTTGAAATTTGTAAAGAGGACATACCCTGCAATCAAACAAGCATTGGAACACGAATATGCGTTTTACTCGCATAATGATTACTATTTTGAATGTCCAAAATGTAAGTATCGTGGTCCAAGCAAATACCATAATGTTTGTCCTAAATGCGGGATGGCAGTAGATGACTAGAAAAGGATGGGGTTTGTAGCCCCATCCTTTTGTCATCAATATGTAATATCTTTGATATAAACAAAAAATCCGAACGCACTTCCTATCGTGAAGTAGTTCGGATTTTTCATGTATGGTGGAACGGTTCATACATTTTCCTGTATCACGCGAC
>ENA-OROK01002259-OROK01002259.1-human-gut-metagenome-genome-assembly--contig:-NODE-2259-length-16875-cov-3.595838_pt1 | contig 16875 bp, 17 predicted proteins | sample MGYA00242127_ERZ509046 | MGnify/ENA primary metagenome ERZ509046 (study PRJEB26280, sample SAMEA2338728) | human gut metagenome | biome: human gut; feature: human-associated habitat; material: faeces... | reverse complement strand
TGCAGACCAGAGGGTCAATGTCCTGCGCTACAAACAAAACATACTTGTCCCAGTCTGGGTCAGTGGGTTCTAACTGCTCGCGCATCGCATTGTACCCAGCCAGAAGCAGACATCCGGCACCGCAGCATGGGTCGTTTACTTGGAAGATGCGCGACTTGTTCAGAACGAAAGAATCCGGCATATTCATGCGTGCCATCATCTGCCCGACATTGTACGGTGTAAAGAACTGTCCAGCTCGGCTTTTGGCTAATCCCAGACGCTGGTAAACAGTGCCAAGGAAATCCTGTTTCGGGTTTTCCAGAAGTGCCGTCATTGTGATGCCAGTGAGTACAGCAAATTGATTCACAGTCTTCTCATCGTACTTTTGGACAATGGCGTTGTACTGTTCTTCCCTTGCGTCCCTGCACCGAGAATCACAGGTATTCGCAAGTGCGATGGCGTGTATATCGATGTAGTCGTACCAGAGTTCGCTGCGCCCATATCGGGCGCTCATCTCGTTAAACACCTTGATGAACTCTATAACCGGCGAAACCGGTGCCTTTTGGCTGCTCATAAAAACTCCTTTCGCAGCAAAACGAAAAGCAGACCTCCTAAAATTCGAGAAGTCTGCATATTTTATTATCTGTTATTTATGCGCCATGTCGTTACAGCTTCCAGATTTCGGAATAGTTTTGATATCGTCGTTGACATGTCGCAACATAGATTACTCATTTTTACCAAAATGACTGTTGATTGCAGAAATTAAGGAATCAGTACGAGATGCAATATGTACCGTGTCATTCTGGTCATCATGCCACTCAGAATACATCTGGTCACCTTTTCGCCGTATTTGCGAATTTGACCACGGAAGCGAATTTTGCGTTCACTTTCTTGCACGATTAGTCCTCTCTGGTGGCAGGATAAAGCTCCTTATCCAGCAAAATGTAGCCGATAGCCTGCAACACGGTTTCTGCCTCATCAGGCTCGATGCCGTTGTCAATCAGGCACTGCGCGGCCTTCTTCAGCTTGGCTTCATCAATGTTTAATACGATATTCATACGAGTTCTCCTTTTTTGATTTTTTACTTGTTCAGGTTTTTATGCGTTAAGCCATTTCCGGAAAAAGTTCTGCGTTAAACAAAGTATAACCAAGTGTTCGAAGAACAATCTTGGCTCTATCCTGTTCTACGCCGGATGCGATGAGACATTTGATGGAGTTATCCACACCCACAACACCATCCGCAAGAATGACATAAAGGACGAGAACTATCTTGTCTTTTGCCACTCCGTTGTCGATAAGGTACTGCATACTGCGCTTGATGTTGTTTTGCATGGTTTCGTTAATGATATAGGTTGATTCGATTTCTTTCACGGTATCCCTCCTGTAATAAAAAACCGCCGTCTCTGGGCGAGATGGCGGTTTAGAATTTTGAAATGATGTAAGCTTTTTATTTTTTGGATATTATAAGTTTACTTACTTTGCAGCAAATTGCAATCCCCGCGCCAAGAAGGGCGCTTCAACTTTTTCCGGGGGTTTTATTTTTTCAGCCATCTTCTCGCTTCAAAAATTTGCCACTATAAAACGGGGGATTTAAGTTTTGAACCTTCGTTCTGACCGAGAAAATAGTGCAAGTCCCAAAACACCTATTTCGGGGGTTCGCTTTTTGGTTCTTGAATCCGTATGCCTTTTTAAGTATTGCATCCAGCTCGCACATTCCGGCAAGTATGAGGGCACAAAAAACAGCAGCCGCTCCGTTCTGGAGTAGCTGCTGTCGAGTCAATTTGAATAAAACCCCCGGAAAAAGTTGAAGCTTAGGTCGTTTGCCACAATCATTTTGTGAGAGCTGAAGAATTCAGAACCCCCGGAAAAAGTTGAAGCCTATACAAAATGCTATGCCATTCAAAAATCGGTGTTCAGTCTAAAACACCCGGAAAAAGTTGGATAGCCCCAAGAAGTCCACTCCGCGAGAAGCGAAAGTGCGTTAAAAGTCGGATGTTGTGACAATTCGCTTATAACGGGGCGCAACTTAAAGCGCAGACTTGCTGATGCAAGCCCGCGACTTTAGTCGTGGGTTATTGACTGATTGCATTTACCGGAAACTCCGCAGAACAGAAAACCGTACAAGTGCAGCTCGTCATCTTGATGTACAAAAATACATCCGCCTGTGATATTGAAGAAACTTAGTGGAATGGGGTCATTCCACTAAAATTCTTCAATACCCGTTAACTGAAAAAGAAGAACTCTTTTGTTCCCTCTTCGGGATGCGTACTTGCATCACATTCCTTGTCTTCCTCAGTATGGTCACAGATATATTTGAGGACATACTGCGCGAGGACATAATGGATATGCGTTTCGCAGCTCTGAGAACCAGCGCCGGAATCACAATGGAAGCCCATCCGCAGAGCAGATAAAGCACGAATAAAGAGCGCTTTTTCAACTGCCAAATCGATGATTCCTTCGTTGGAAAAGTTTACACATTCCTCGGCCAAAAGCTTCCAGTGTCCACGGCAAGGACTTACAATCTCACCACGGCAGAAAATCGATGCAGCCAATGCGGAAAATTCGCCAAAACTGGCATGTTTCCAATCATCGGCAAAATCCTTGGTTATAAGGTTTTTTTCTTGCATGTTACGGATGTCTTCAATGTTCTTTCGGCACAGTGAAACTTCATACTCGAACTTCTTTTTGAGCAGGTCACGCTGACATTCGCTCATGTTGAACGGGACTCTTTCGCCCATTTCGTGAACCAGAGTATCGTACAGATTTTTATGGACAAAGAAGACGCTTACAAGAGCAAGACCATCCGGATAAGTTATCGTGTTGTTGGTTTTGATAAAATAAGCGTCGTTCCCGCAGAGCTCCTCGGAGATAAACTTTTCCATATCATCGCCGATTTCGACTTTGTAAGGTGCTGTGCCATCTCCGTTGCTTTTGTAGAACTCATAGGAACGAATCAATTTGTCGTTCTCTTCAGTGATGACGGCGTCTTCGATGCCGCCATAATCATTGTATTTGCCAACAATCGGAAAAGAAAACGGAACAAAGTTATCAGTTGCATAGCTGGTATTTGCTGTAACAGTAGCAGAAACTGCAATAAGGGGAATTACAACGATTTCGTCACCGCAAAAAATCGGCAACCTCGACACGTTGCAAGTAGCGTTCCAACATCCCATAGATTATAACTCCTTTCGTTTGTGCAAGCAGTAAACAGAAATACCGTCACCCCACAGGAGATGACGGTATATCGATTTTGAATGCTTACTGCTTTTTATTTTTCGGATATGTTTAGTATACCGACTTTGCAGCAGATTACAAGTTCCACGCCGGGAACTTTACTTTGCGAAGCGGCAACATCGCGTTACCGAATGTCGTCGAGCAGCTTTTTTGCGTGATTCAGCACAGCCTCCTCGATGGGGCGGCCATTTTGGTTCAGTGCAACAAAAACTTCCAAGACCTCTTTTTTTGTAACCTTATCAGAAAGCGAGGCTAAACTTGTCATTGCACTTCCGAACCAGTTCTTATCCTCTGCGGGAAGTTCATTGTAAAAACATCCTCTATAGGGGAACCGGTTTTCATAGAACGCACAGAGTGTCATAAGGCGCTGTTTGCCGTCTACGACTTCGTACATACATTTCTTTTCCAACGATTCCTCATAGGGAACTTCTCGGAATACGAAGCGCCCGATTTCCCTTCCGGCGAAAATACTGTCAAGCAGTTTCACTCTATCCTCGTCGTTCCAGACGGAACCGCGCTGATAATCGGGTTTCATATCCACACCAAAGTAGTAGTACATATGGAGCAGCGATTCGATGGAACGGTTGCTGAACGACATACGGAAAAGAGGCGAATCTTTCTGCGCATACTTTGCTTCCAGAGAAGTCGGAATCGGTCTGACATCGAGCCAAGACCAATAGCCGTAGCATGCACCATCCTTTCCGTACTTGATGCCGTAATACCTGCCGTCTTCACAGACCTCGTCAACGACGCAGTTCTTGAGTGCGCCAATCGATACACTGTCTCCTACCTCAAACCGATAGGATGGGTCGCCGGAATGCACACAAGATGTCATCGCAAATTCTTTCGACGCAGCTTCTTTTGGCGACAATGGTGCTTTTTCAACTTTCTTTCTTGCCATATCTTACTCCTTCTCAGACTCTTCGTTCCATATATCCTCTAAGGATTTCCCGAAAGTATCTTTGAACTTCTTCTTGAAATCCGCAAGAACAGTAGCGTATTCAGCGTCATCCATTTCAAGCTCCATGTCGAAATCATCGCCATACGTTTCCGCGTAAATAACGAAGATGTCGATTTCGCGTTTATTGGGACGCTCCGCAGCTTTCGGATACCAATTGACGGAAATGGTGACATATTCATCGTTGTCAGAGGTGCAGACATCAAGGCCGAGAGCCTTATCCACATCCATCATCCAGAGATTGGCGTTGATGTAATCGTCGTCAAACATCATGTCATCATTTTTGTCGATTTCGTATCCCAGAAACGCATCCATGTCCTGAATAGAAATCTTGCGTTTCGTGCGGAGTTCATTGACTAAGGCTTCATGGTTGTCAACAGCAGTCATCGTGATGCTGCCGGATACGAGAGCACTCTCGATGCAGTCAGCAACGATACTGGCGTAATCGCCATCGTCACGTTGCTCTTGGAGAATGGTCGTGGCGGTATCAAGGGCTTCTTCCTTGGACTGGCAGTCGATTTCAAGCTCGATGGGAATCGTAGCAGTCACTTTGAATTTCATAAACGATGCTCCTTTACATGTCGCAGTAATAATAGCCAGTCAGTTTATCACTGATATTGGCTTTCTTATCTTCAGCCGGGTCGTAGTAACCCGTGGTGGCCGTAAAACCGAGTGCGTCCAGAATATCAGCCACATGATTGATAACATTTTCGTTCTTGGAAACAATCATGCCTTCCACAAACTCAATATCTTTATCATTGGCTGCCAGACGCTTACCGAATTTCTCGTAATTGAACTTGCCTTCGAAAAGCTGGTCACTGGTTGCACAGTAATCTGCGCAGTGGTTCCCATATTTTGTGTTCAATTTTGAGGCTGTTTTTGTGTCCACCGTCTCAGCGATATCATCGTCAATATAGACCAGACGCTTGGAATCGTCGTCAGCACCGCGAGGCGCATCAACGATTTTGGTAATCCAAGAATCGCTTTCGGTTTCATCGTTGCCTGCATAAGCATAGCCCGTAACATACGGATTTGTCTCATTGGGCGTTTCCAAAATGAACCATGTGGCAGAACTGTTTTTTCTTGCGTTTCTGCTGTCAAGACGAATACTTGGATATGTGTCCGGAGATTCCTCTCCAAGCATGGCGGTTGCAGCGATAGTTTCATCGCCGATAGCCGTAGACATTTCAAAGGAGAATGGCGCGGTTTCATCTTTCCAATATTTATCGATAATTTCCTGAACAGGAATATTACAGGAATGACCGTTGCCGTATAATTTGATTTGCATAGATAAGCTCTCCTTTACATAACAGGCTGGATTTCTTTTGTGGTAATCACGACAATGGGCAAAAGCTGACAATTTGCGTAGTCTGCATAATCGTAGATACTTGCTTCATCGCTGATGCAGTATCCGCCAGGCATAGCATTTCCGTTTTCATCGCTTGCGCCGTTGTCTTCGAGTTTCATACTCTTCAGAAAGTCCTCATAGCGGGCTCTTAGTGCTGTTGAAGCTGCTTCCTTTGTGAGATAGGCATTGTCGTCAACACTGACATAAAGGTCACCGTTCTTGCAATCGCGCGTCACAGTAGTCAATACGAACATTTTATTTCCTCCTTTTTCAATAAAAAACGGCCATCTCGAATTGAGATAGCCGTTAGGATACAGATTTTGAAATCAAAATAAATCAGGGTGTGATATTTTGACTTATCTTGATGTTCTCATTGTAACTACTTTGCAGCAAATAGCAAGGGAAATGGAGCTTTTAATCGGCTGACGCTTCGCTCTCTGCCTGCGGTTTATTCGCTGCAATAAGCTGTTCTGCAACATTGGAGTCCACAGTAGAAACCATAAACCCATTTCCTGTAAGGAAATTATATTCGTCAACGATAGACTGTTTCAGTTCTGCGAGCTGGTCTTTTGTAATCAGAGGATTATCCTCTGCCAGCAGATTTGCGTATTCGGAATATTTGTTTCTGAACTCCGAAATCTGTCCACTATACGCATCGTTTGTATAAATCATGGGATTGTTGGTCATCGTATAGAGCATCGAATTCATTGTGGACAGATAATTGCTGAAATCGACCTTACGAGCCTTGTAATCGCTGATATCTCCCAGCGCTTTTTCCACCTGCATGACAGGATTTGCAATTCCATCGTACTCTGCCTTGACTTCTTCTGTCACCGGGATTTCGGCATAATCGAGAATCTCTTTCCAAGTCACATTGTTGTCGGCCAACTTATGAGATTGATATGCAGAAGCTACAGGACCGCTTTCACTTTCCTCGTCATCTGCTTCAATGTTATATTTTTCATATAAGTCAGCAACAATAGTATTGGGTTCTGGAGTCTGTTCAGGGTCCTTGAGTGTATCCAGAGCACTCTTATCCATCTTCTCCAAGTCTTCATCGGTATAACCGTTGATAGCGGGATTCGTATTCACGCCATTTCCCTGTGCTGCTTCGCCTGTCGCAGCACTTGCTGTTTCCGTTGTGGCAGTTCCGATAGTGAGACTGTTTTTATTCATATCCCCTGCTTTATCTTTGCATCCCGCAAGCATAGTACAAAGCATAGCGGCAGAAATAATAACAGCAAATACTTTATATGACATATGATAACTCCTTTTCTGTTGTGATATTTATATTATACCTCATAAAGCTGCAATAGTCAATCAATCATCGCTTGCAGAAAACCATATTATTGAATTTTCTGTTCGTTCTTTTAAATCCTCTTTATTTCTGCAGAAATATGCCATATGATTACCGGAAGCATTATAGGTCGAGTCGATATATGTTATTTCGCCATTATAAACGATAGCGTTCCATGCATGATATATTCCGCCGTTTGTGTAACCTGTGCAGTAGGCTGCTTCATATCCTGCTTTATTCATCAGATACGCAAATGTTTTTGCGTATCCGGAGCAAATAGCTTCTTTTCTCAGAAGTGGAGCAACAATGCTGTTGTATGGATAGTATTGACCGTTCTGAATATTTTTTTCATCCGTATATGTGACATTTTGGCATAGCCAATCATTGACCGCATAGGCCGCTGTCCAGACATCGTGGTTCAGTGCCTCGGCATTGTTTTGTAAGAATAAATCGGTTTCCTTTTGGAGTTTTTCCTCTAAGCTATTTTTACTATTCGCACTCATACTATAGGCCGGGTAAATTTTATAATATGTCTGGCCGTTTTTGTTGTATTCCATTTGATAGCCCGTTACCCAAAAAATATCCGGAGTTTTAAGGCTTTCCTTTAAGAGAATACGCATCGAACGCGGGGAGATAGATGTGTTAATGGTGATGGTTTCATTCATTGCTCGTATATTCTCAATAATGATATTTATAATGGATATTTCGTTGTCTGTGAAATTGTTCCCGCGAACAAAATAGCATTTTTTATTTTCGTTCGCAGAAACAATATCGGTATCTGAATCGTTCGTATAAGAGTATGTGATTTGTCCATTGATACCGTATTGTTCCGGAACGACATATTCTCTTGTAATATTGTCTTTGATTCTCACAGCGAACATAGCACATCCTGCCATAATTGCTGCAAAAAAAACAACGCACAACAATTTATATAATAAGCGTTTCACAGCTGAAATCCTCCCAAAAAGAAAAATCCACTCAAGCATGCGAATGCTTAAGTGGATTATTTTTCGTATGGGTTAATTGTAGCTACTTTGCAGCAACAAGCAAGGCTGCTTTGCGTTAGGCAGGTTTTTTGTCGTTCATCTTGTTACGGATACGGGTCGCAAATGCCATTGCAACAGCCTTTTCGTCATGAATCGGGAAATACTCAACGTCATCTGCATCGTTGTCTTTGCAGATGTAAACGAAGTAGTGTTCCTTGTCATGAGTCAGGCACACGGCACCTTCTTTGTACTCCTCGATGGCGTATACGTTCTCCGGAACATTACCGCGTTTCATCAACATCACCATGGAGTTTTCAAACTTGGTGAGTTCAACCGCAGGCTGTTCCTCTTCATGGGCAGGAGTTTCCTCAACAGCTTCCTTTGCCGGAACAGGTTCCTCAACGGGTTCCTTAACAGGCTCCTCTTTAACAGGCTCTTCCTCGACGGGAGCACATGCCTGTTCAACATGTTCGTCCTGCTTCTTTTCCACAGGCTCGGTTTTTTCCTGCATAGCAGACTGGACATCGGGTGCCACTACAACGGGAGGAGTCATATCCTTTTCGTTGTTCTGTTCCATGAGCTTATCAAGCGTTTCGAGCGTAGACTCATCCATGCCCTTGCTTACTACGGAACCGACAATCTTCTTGTTAGAATCTTCCGTATCAGGTGTTACATGGGTAGCAGTAGTGACTACTTCGGGGATGGACTCACCATTCGCTTCTTCCGGCTCGTCGTCATCGGAGGATGTGTCAGAAACAGCAGGAGTAGATTCTTTCTTCACCTCTTCCTGTGCCTGCACAGGAGCAGGAGCAGTTGTCTTCTCTGCTTCTTTGCTTCCCTCTACATCTGCGATGATGTTGTGGATGAGTTTCTTATTCTTTTTGTTTGCGACCATGCTTCGAATCATAGCTGCCAGAGAAAGGATTGCGCATACCGCAAGCACAATGGTAATGGCAGTGACCAGAATGTCAGATGTTAGCATAGTCAGCCCCATAGAATAGAGGATTCCGCCCTGAAACAGAAGCAACGTAACCAGCATGGCAAACGATACGATACACGCGATGGCTGTTAAGACGGATGGTGCTTTAGAGAGAGATTTCGAAATGTTATTCAATTTTATCACCCTTTGTCTTGTGCCAGATGATTTTGGAATCATTCTGACTGATTGTGTATGTTCTTATTCGGTATATTTATATTATACCACAAAAGCGCGTTGTAGTCAACGCTAAATCCGTGCAACTGAAAATTCTTTTGGAAGAATATTTTCCAAATCCCCGTACAGACAGTGTGTCATCCCAATACTATCCAGCTTTTCTGTGTAGCGCCGTCTGCTGACATCTTTATATCCGAGAGGATTGCCGAAAGCGGCTTCCTCCGGATTTGCTGCTTCCCATTTTCGCAAGACGAAGCGTACACATTGTTCGTCGTCTTCTGACAGCAAATGTTGTACGATTGTTCGCCACGGAATTACTTCCAGATTTTGGCCAAAATAATCCGGTGGTGTATTTCTGAGCATGGCAATGACGGGAATCACAGTTACAGGAGCGCTTCCGGCAGCATTCAAAAAATGTTTCGGAACACAAAGCTTATAAGGTATGGCAGACTCTTTGCTTTCATTCCAGCGGATGACATTTGCTTCTCGGTCTGGCAGCAATTTTTTGATTGCTTTGCGCCATTGTAGCGTTGTACTGATGGTATCCTGACCGATATCATTTTCCCGAATGATTCTTCTGATATTCGTTGTCTTTGAGTTCATATCGCTGGCAATCATATCGACAGACTCACCCATTTCGAGCATATTCAGGATGTCTACGACTGAATTTGACAATCTTTTGTCCTCACGGTTAATCAAAAACGACAACCTCGACATTGTCGCCTTTGGAATCTACGGTTTTTGGCACATACCTGCCATCCGGCTTTGCAATAGCAGAGATGTGTCTGGCCCATGCTTTTTCGAGGATTGTAGGCGCAGTATGGTTTCTTATTACGACGATAGCGGTATCCGGAACGTCATCCAGATACCGTTTGAGTTCTTTGACGGTCATTCCGAATCATCCTCCTTTTCACTTTCTGCTTTGACCGCGTTTTCCTCTTTGGCTAATTTTTTATCCCACTTTTTTGCTTTGATGAAAAATGAAATATAAATTGCAATGAAGATAATATTGAATGCGATTATCCATGTTAACTCATCCGCACTGATATATGTAACAATGTTTCCGCCAATATCTTCCTGCAAAATATGTAATATAGAAGAGCATATTAGACAAAGAAGGTTCAAGAATGTTGTTTTGAGTCCAAGCTTGATTTTTACTTTATCCGTTTCTAAATCATCGCGCCATTGCCAATCATCGTTTAGGCAATGCACACAAAGAAACATCATATTTACTATGTTCCAACTAATCATAAATGTTTCTAAAAAATTGAATATTATAACAGCAATTTTTGCCATAACATCTGTAACCATTGTTTCCGTCTCCTTATGAATTTTTAGTTTTTGTTTTGTTTTCTTAATCGTTCGTAGTACAGACACGTCACACGAAGCATTTCATCGTAGCAAAAAACGTCAACTAAGAATGCTATCGTTGTGCGGCTTGGTTCTCCCATGACTGTAACCAACACACCAATAAGCACGATATACAGTATCGTCATAACGAGAATATGCACACATTTAATTGTTCTGTAATTTTGTTTTGGTTCTGAAATTCTCATGTTTATATTATACCACATAAACTATATGTAGTCAATCAATACAAACAAAAAAAGAGCCTGCCCACAATGGGCAGACTCTTACGAGAAAATGGATTAGAGGATAACGCCTTCCGGGTTATCCATGGTATACTCCTTGACCTCCACAGAATCAGGCAGCATATCCCGCTTAAATTCAAGGTTATAGTCGTTGAAAGAAGTGGGGCTGTTAACGCCCGGCTTCAGCTTTGCGACCATAGCGTCCTCGATATCGGTAGGACGTACGCGGCCGCTGTTGCGGTTCTGGCGTACGACAACAACTTTGCGAACCGTCATCGAAGGACGAACGGAGCTCATGTCATCATCGAACATGTGCAGAATGGTCTGAATGAGGAGCTTGAGGTCGTCCTCAGTCACACCGTTTCGCAGAATTGCTTTGGTACTGGTCTGAATGTACATGTGATACAAACCATACTCAACAACGCTGAAACGGCCCATCGTACGGTCTTTGTTTTTTGGCACCTTTTCGTTCCCCTTGCGTTCATCATCAGAGGAAACGCAGCAGCGAGTATTGGAAATCGAAGCAATCCTTATCGGGTCATACGACATCGGAAAGCTGAGCTGGAATGCGCCCTCGATTTTGCCGAGCGTGTTATAGCTCGAATAAGAGGTGTTGACCATACCAAACCACCGCGCATCCACGAAGTAGTTGCACAGCTTTTTGCGCATAGCAAGCTCATCCTCGAACGTGAGCTTTTTGAAGTCACTTGGCTTTTTGCCGAAGCACTCACGAATGCTGCTCTCGATGCTGTAAGTATCGGGAGAACAGTACAGGTGATTGGTGTCAGGGTCAATCTCGCCAAAATTCGCCATGATGTTCAGAACATTGCGAATCTTGTACTTGACGCACTCAGGGGTCATGTAACCAAAGCCCTCAGAGTTCTGGCGAGGTGCGTTTTCGTTGTCGGGGTCGCCGTTGGGGTTGGACATCTTAGCGTCAAAGACGACTTCGATGGTGGTGGGGGTTTTCAGAATATTTTCAATCATAGCCATGTTTTTATTCTCCTTAATTAGTCGTTGTTTTTTACGTTCTTTGCTGCGAGTGCGGCGGCGCAACGGATATTCTCACGGCGCTGCTGATAATAGCCGACTACAAAGTAGCCCTGCTGCTCAGGAGAGAGCTTGCTGGGGTAATTACCGTCAAGCATATCAATCAGCTCAGAAATAACCTTTTCCTTTGCCGTGAAAATAGCGCTCTTTTTGTCGTCGCTGTTAGCCTTTGCGCGGAGCAGGTTGAAGCTCAGGTGCATTTGCGGCATGGCTTCGGCGGGATTTCCCATAACACGCGCGAAGTAACGCTTCACGAATGTGGTCTGGTTGCTTGGGTCGATTGCTCGCTGAGCACTCTCCATGTGTGCAAAGATGCGGCCCGTAAGGTACGCGGGGTTGGTGTTATTTTCATTCAGAGACACAGTTAAATCTTCCTTTCCTGCGTTGTTGATGAGATACGCTTTGATAATCCCTGCCATTGTGGCGGAAATGCAGCACACGCCATCATCGAGGGTTTTCTTACTCTCTCGGTCTGCTCGGCAAAGAACCATATCCAGAACACGAGTCGGATATTTTTCACCCATGAAGACGCTGCGGCTAATCTGCTTCCAAAGAACAGGATTATCTACTTTGACTTTTCCTTTTTCGTCCTTGGCAAACAAGGAACGGTATACGGTAGTGGGACGCGCAAAGTCACGAACCGTTCCGTCATTCTCCTTGCACTTAGGGCTGCGCACGATTTCCATATTATCATAATGACGCTGGAAATGCTCACAAAGCTCACCTAACGTGATTTGGGTGAAATCAGAAACGATGCTGCCTTTTCCACGAGTACCGACAGTCCAAACATTGACCTTCACATTCTTCTCTTTCTCTGACAGAGGAATCATTCTCCCCTTTCGAATCTGAGCGATGTGAAGCATCCGCTCGGTCATTTCGCTTCCGCTTTCATCAGAAATAGAAAGCAAATTCGAGACGGTGTCGAAGCAGAGGTCAATAATGGCATTTTCTTCTTCCTTAGGAACATCATCGCACCATACGACCATACTTCTCTTGAGGTTGCAGCTTTTGCTTGCGGGAATGAAAAAGTTCTTTCTACGCGTCAGCAGGTCTTTCGCGGCTTCACAGATTTTATGACCGTCTTTCTGCGAGATGGGGATGGCATTGCCCTTTTCCCGACCGAAGTAGTTTGTGTTCTTCTTGTTGTTCGAGAGAAGGTATGCGTTTACACCATTGACGGATACATTATTGAAAAGCGTCGCCTTCAATCCGACTTCTCCGCTAATCATGCTGCGGATATAGGTGGGTTTAGAAGGCAAAACGAATTTCCCGTTTTTATCTTTCTGAGGAATAGGCATTTCACCGTATGCCGTCGTCAGCTTCTCGTAGTTTTTCTTGAACACATCGTCTTCGAAAATGGGCTTGCCATTATAGAAGAACATGCACTGACCGCCATTGGCGACGTTGCTTGCAACGATGTAGGGGTTTTCTTCTGCTTTGGTGTTGTCCCAAGTCTCATAGAATTTGTAGATGGCACAAAGAGCCGGAGATTCACCCAGATACTCACGAAGTCCCAAAACTGCGTTTTTCATCGCACCGTAATAGTCGATAGTGCTAACCTTACCTTTACCATCGCGTTTCGGAGTGCCAAACATATAATGCGCGGCATCGCAAAACAGATACGGGTAAGCGCCGCTCGTACGGGTACGGCGAACAGGAACCGTGAATTTTTGATAGGGTGTATCCTTGCCTTTAGCCTTGGTCTTGGCCTTGTCCTCCACCTCATCAGCGTCAGATGTTGTGCCAAGTGCATAGATTCCGGTGAGTTCACCATCATCATTGACCTCTACAGCGTAATTGACTTCCACAATCGTCCAGCCGTAAGGCATGACGGTTCCGAGCGGTAACTGTGCATTGTAATGGTCGTACAGAACATTAAGTAAGTCCTTCATAACAGTGGAAATACTCTCCTTTCGTGAAGTCGATAATCCCATTCTCGATTGTCAGATGTCTGCAAACCAAGTCAGGGTCTTTCGGCTTTGTATAATCTTCGGTAAATGGCATAAACCCAAGGTCTTCATTAAAAGGCTGCGTGGGCTTGATGTCATCGCTGTTGATGAGTTTGAAATTCATCGGGTCCATTGCAATACCAAGATACGGCACTTTGTTTCCGCAGCCGCCGTTTATGTACTTGGTAAGCATCTCGTAATATTTATCAAGGTTCATACCTTCCTGCATCGTATTCATCTGAACCAGATAGACGATGATGGTGTATCGAACATTGACAAGACATTCACGAGAACGCTGACCGCGACCTTCGTTGTATCCGTTTTGCGTGATACGCTCTTTCTTTATGGGATTGTGGATATAAACAGCGGTTGGAATGGTTTCAACGCCGGGATGCCAATAAATTGCATCGATTGCACCCTTTAATGCGGAAAAGGTGGGAACCTCATAGGTAACGCCTTCAACACGCATACCGGGAATGGTGAATCCGGCAAATTTAGAGTCAACCTCTAAGATGATGGGCTTAGGATAGACACGAATTGCTTTGTGATTGCGGTTGATAAGTTCCGCATTCTCCATAATTTTGTGCCTATCAACACATGGTATTTGCACGATTAAATCCTCCGTTTCTTTTTTGACAACAAAAATACCGCTACCTTTTGCAAGATAGCGGTATATCGATTTCGAATACTTGTGTGGTTTTATTTTTGGTATGACCTTAGTATACCAACTTTGCAGCAAATGACAAGCGCCTTAGGCTGCTGGCGCGTCAAAGATAATACCGATACCTGTGTACAATCCCATATCCACGAGACTGCAAATATCAGGCTCTTCTGTATCGTCATATATCTTCGTGGTCAATACCTCGGCAGAAGCCGCAAGATATTTATCGTATTTGTTTCTCTTTACAGAAACAGCATACTTTCCTGCCTTGCGGATATCATCTTTCGTTGCGGTTTGATTACGAATCTTTCCGACAAGTTCAGATGCTTCGGCTGTCTGAGAAATGATAACCGTTACGGTATCTTCATCGATGATTTTGAATTTCTGGCTTATGTCCTGAAATGGGATAAGTTTTGAGCTCGCCATCTTTACGATGTCGAATTTGTCCAGTCCATCGCCCTTATAACCGTAGAGTCTTGAAAAATACTCGTGGATTGCTTTTGGCGAATCCACATCATATTTTTGCAGGATGCCTCTGGTGATACTTTTTTTGTTATCGGATTCATTACAGCCTCTCGAAGTCCCATTCCTCAGCGCTCGATATTCCTCCTGCGGTCCATCGAATACAAACAGGGTACTACTGCCGCAGTCGCGAAGTCCGTTTCTGTTCACGCGTCCTGCTGTCTGCAAAATGGAATCAAGCCCATAAAGTTCACGATAACCGTACGGAAAATCCACATCAACACCGGACTCAATCAAAGACGTTGAGATGACAATGCAGGGCTCATCATCTTTTAAATTCTGCCGGATTTGACGGAGAAGTTTTTCTCGGTCATAAGGAGTGATGTCTGTAGTAAGGCAATACAGGTTTTTACAACGGCCGTTCTCAATGGCAGTATAAATAGCTTTCGCCTCTTCCTTTTCATTGACAACACATAGACATTGCTTATGCTTCTGGATTCGTTCCGTGAGGTTCTTTGCTGTAACAGTGCCAATATTTTCAATACTGCAGCGACGGAAGGGCTTCACATAGCTTTCAGAATCATCAATAATCTCACGGGGCTTGATGGTTTCGAAGTAAGGTTCAAGAGCAGGCTGTGTAGCGGTACTGAGAACGATACGTGCGCCGAAATTAGCTGCAAGAGATTCGATACACTTGATGCAGGGCTTCAAGTATTTTACAGGAAGCTGCTGTACCTCATCAAAGATGATAACGCTGTCCGCGATATTATGAAGCTTTCTGCTTTTAGCAGGCTTGTTGGAAAAGAAACTCTCAAAAAATTGTACATTCGTCGTGACGACAATCGGAATATCCCAGTTTTCGGATGCGTATTGAAGAAGCTTGTCTTGCTTGCTGTCCTCAAAATCAAATCCGGAATGGTTTTCCAGAATATTCTTCTCTCCTACAATTCCACGCAGCACAGAAGCCGTCTGTGTTGTAATCGTATTAAATGGAATAACGACGATGATGCGCTTGATGCTTTTATCCTTTTTTGCTGCCGCAATAGCATAAGCAAAAGAAGATAAGGTTTTAGACCCACCAGTAGGAATACTCAGTGTGCGAATATCTCCTTTCCGGGAATTGGAACCGGCATCCAAACACTGCAGCATCATTTGCGTGCGCATATGGTTGATTTCTTCGTCTTTACTGAACGGCTGGTTCTTTCTCCTCATCATTTCATTATCTTTATCAATCCACGGCTGAACGTGCTTTCTGAACATATCGTAGATGTCAGAAAAGCTATCATAGTCATAGCTTCTCGGTGAATAACCACGCATAAATCGTTCCGTGTCCTGATAATCAGCATCGGTAAGGCATGAAAACTCCATTTTCGTAAAGGCGTACTGACCAAAGACTTTATTCTTCCGTGCAAATTCCGGAATAATTTCAGTCTGGCTGATTGCGTCCGAAGAAAAATATTCCCGTGCCGTGGTAATGTCTTGGCTCCGCTCAGCAAGAGCAGCTCTCACATTGGTGATGGTGTCGAGAACATTGTGCAAGCCGCTATGGTGACCTGCTGTTATAACAGCAGACAAGACATCGTTGGCTTGGCAATTTAACGCCGCTGCGATGATAGCGTGTGGGGATTTTGCGTTTTTGTCGGGAGCTTGGATGTATTGTTGGAAACCTACCGTATCCTTTCCAGCATCGTGGCTTATCCCTATTCTTTCGGCGAATTTTTCCCCGCCAAATGGAGCAGCAAAAGAAGCGGCCATTTTAGCAACATTTTGGCCGTGTTCCTGCAGGCTCTGTTCTCTGCCGTCTTTGGATTTGTGAGCGATAATATTCAATTTTAATCCTTCCTTCCTACAAAATAACGTCATCTCGATGAGATGACGTTATTTTGATTTTTAATATAACGATTTTAATCTAACGCAACCCGTGCGGGTTGCAACAAAATTTGTATCATCAAATGACTATGCAGGAACTTATTTCAATCTAACGCAACCCGTGTGGGTTGCAACCCATAGAATTTAGCGACTGGGAAGATGTTCTTGCGTGATTTCAATCTAACGCAACCTGTGTGGGTTGCAACGCTGCGCAAAAAGCAGCAGCGGATAAAATTACATGGTTTCAATCTAACGCAACCCGTGTGGGTTGCAACCATCGAAGCAGATAATGTTCTCGCGCTGATATCCTTCATTTCAATCTAACGCAACCCGTGTG